>Ga0116231_10005560_pt1 | contig 24750 bp, 15 predicted proteins | sample S1TSphgellanicum_2_FD_89695 | JGI IMG/M metagenome (GOLD analysis project Ga0116231, IMG submission 89695) | Host-associated microbial communities from peat moss isolated from Minnesota, USA - S1T2_Fd - Sphagnum magellanicum MG | ecosystem: Host-associated > Plants > Peat moss > Unclassified... | reverse complement strand
CCCGACCCCCCCCCCCCCCCCCCAACCCAAAGAGAAAAAAAAACCCACCAAAATTTAATAGATATTTCATGTATTCTAAGCTTGTGGGGACCAATCAAAAACTCAGCTGTTGTTGGTATAGATAGTTTAACACCAGATTGTGGGTTGGTTAGATGCAACCACCACCAAGTCCTAAATTCTGCCAAGCTCAAAGAAGAAACAAACAAACAAAGAAACAAAAACAAGCACATGCTTTCTTTCTTTCTTTCTGTCATTCTCCGAATCCAATTCTTTTTCTTATTTGGAAGTTGTTGAAGTTGTCATCATCATAAAATTTATTTTGGTGGTTGTCATCATCATCATCATCATCATCAAGTTTCTCGAACAAAATAATAGCACAAGAAAAAGGAGGAGACCTTCCATCATCATGTTTTAGGTTTTTGAAGCACCATTCCTAATTTACAATTCTTGTAGTTTTGTAAGGAGCTGTTGTTGTTGTTGTTGTTGTTGTTGCTGTGCCACCATTGCGCTCCATCCCTGACTTCCCCGCCGTTGTGATTCTTTTTTTGTCGCACGGTGTTTGTTTTCGTTGCAAGCAAGATTGCTTTTTTGCTCTCTTGTCTTTCGCATCTGCTCCGAGCTGTTGGGGCTGATTTTCATTGCTTGCCTCTTTTTTTTCGCCGCTCCGCAAATTCCAATCGGGCTGGCTGCGATTTTAGGGTTTCGTGAGTGAAGAAGAAAAAGTAAGGGTGCCCGGGGAGAGGGGGGATGTATATTGATGATTCCTTGAGTTTTGTGGCGATGGTGGCTAGGTAGCTTTTTAGGGTTTCGTGAGTGAAAGAGAAGTTAAGGGACCAGTGTATTGACGATGACGATGATGATAATTCCTTGAGCTTTGTGGCGATTTCTAAGTAGACAGTAATCAGTCAGTCATCTGGAAGCAATTTCTCGACGCATGTGGCGGGTGAATCCAAGGGGGGATTGGTATATCCTCCAGCTAGTTTTTGTGTTTTTGGAAGGTAAGGGGGGAAGTGAGGGGGATGGTTTTTGGAGCGTAGGAGGAGGATGTGCAACATGAAGCAGGGTTTTGTGGAGTGTATGTGCTATGGCTCAACATGGTTTGGTTAAACTCGAGCGGGGAGGAGGAACACGGAGTGGGGTTGCGGAGGGGAGGAGGCTGGCTTCTTCACGTAGGTGGCAACCAGGTGACGCTGAGGGCAGTATGAAGACTGATGATTTGCCTTTGCATCACTATCTTATTCAAAACTTGAAACCGCTGTAAGTCTTCTTTTGTCCACTTGCCACATCCTTCCCTGTCACAAACCCTATCTGTTGCACCCTAATGTTACAGCTTACTGCACACTAACCTAATGTTGTACATTTTCTGTCACATGGCTGTGAAACTTTTGTAACTGATTTGCTCCATTCTTCCAGTCCTATACAAGAGAGGGTGTTTTTTCCATGGAAACTTGTATGTGTCCCAGAGGCATCCCTGGGCATCTTCCATCATGTTCAGTCAGGTTCAATTGCATTGGCCTGCTATCCATCTTCAATTACTCTAGAGTGATGATAGGATTGCTGGATACTTTGCATTTTGCTTACAACATCTAAAACCCTTCTTCTGTAGTGCATCCCTCCCACAAAACTATCTAGTTGTTGTTTTTCATTGTTTAGTCTTTTTCCACTTGTAATGTGGTAAAGTCTTATGCCAGAGGATGTTAAATAAGAAGCATCTCTCTCTCATGTCAAATTCGTTTCAAACTCTATACTTCACAAATATGCATTGCAGCCATATATGCTGCAAGCTAGGACATGTCAACTTTTCTCTGCTGCTGCAACACAATTTGCTCTCTTGAGTTTCCTTTGCATTTGTATCTCTCTTCTCTTTGTCCACATGAGAGTTGTGATGTACAGATTGTCCTTCAGTAGAGAATTGTATGTCATCTCCTGTAATTTCAGCTATGTAGTATGCACTTGAAAGTTAATTTTAGTGTGTGAGAAAGCATAGAAGTATGTGGACATGTGAACTTGAAAGTGATTTATGCTGCATGGCTGGTTGGGGTACAGGACAGAGGCAGATCCAACTTTGCTGGCAGACTATGTTGCTGCCCTTTTGAAGAATGATAAGTCCAAGAAGGAACTTCAGAAGTTGTGTATTGACCAGCTATACGACTTCCTTGGAGAGGGTAAGTGTTTACAACTGGAGAACAGCTACTATGTTGTGTGGTTTTCCACTGACCTTGCTTCATCTCCTAACATGTTGTGTAGTATTGTTGCAGTCTGTGTCCCTTGCCCTTCCAGCTGCAGTCTCCTATTTGTATGTTGTCTATCAATCTTGGACTATTCTAATTGAAATTTTTGTCTCATTGCTCTTAATAGTCTGTTCACCCATGATGCAGAGAATGAGTATGACTTGCGAGTATATCCAACTGTTTGCAGGAACAAAGCTGTTTGTCTTTAATCTGTTTCATGCACTGGAGGATGGAACTATCCCTTCTGTTGCAGACAAGCTGGAAGGCAGCAAGCACCTGGAGTCAACAGATGCTACAGGTGGTGCATTGGAGATGCGCACATCACCTTCACATCTAGAACAACTTCCAGGCAGTGGGTTGTACGCTTGGAACGAGGAGGGTGAGGAAGAGGAGAGCAGTGATGAAGATCGCAACCACAAGCATCGACGACGTGTCTCGCAATCTCGCTCCTTAGACCGCAGTGATGAGCCTGATTCTGCACACTTCAATGGGCAGCCTCCAAATGATTTGAAACACCGAGCTACTGATCGTACCAGAGGGATTGGCCACTTTGTTAGAGAGCGGCCAACAAAATATGACAGACGATCAGGTCGAGAGCATGCAGGAAGGCATTTTAGTAATGGGGATGAACTGCAGCAAAACATGATACAAGGAGGGCCACCAATCCGAGGGGAGGCAGCTGGCCTGCGGTATGATGGCATGCACATGTTCCGAGGCCGAGAAGGAGCTGGACCTTGGGGTATGCCTCTTCGGCCACCTCCATTTCCAGAGGGACCCCCTCCACTCTTACCCCCAAGCTCAGGCTTCTATCCTGGGGTCAGGGCTATGGCTGGTCGAGGTGCAGAGTGGTCAACAGGATTTGGACCAATGAGTGGCATGAGCTCTGGTCCCTTGGAACATGCTCATCATGGTCGAGGCTCAGGTGCAATTGGCTTGGGGATCAACATGCGCATTGGGCGGCCAAGATGCCTGGATTTTGAAGAGCGTGGGTTTTGTCTAAGGGGGGATTTGTGTCCTATGGAGCATGGTGCCAACAGGATTGTTGTTGAAGATGTGCAGGTACTCACCAAATCTGTTCGTTCTCACTTAAGGATAGTAGTATTCTATCCTGATGTTTGCTACTATTTTTGGTTTCGTCAGGGATCTATTTTCTTAATCCCAGCTCTTCTGGTTCTTTCACTTTCAAAGCCAAACTGAAAGAGTGCAACCGGCTAGTTTTTCTTATTTTCTTAAGCGTGATAGGACCTTTGTTTTCTTCCATGTTGGTGTGCTGTCCACTATTTCATGATGGAGAAGGAGGTGGCTGCTGTTCTGCAGGAGACTATCTAGTGAGGACCCCTGGGCTATAGCTATTTTGAATCTTGGTTGAGCAAATAAGTACTCTAAGACATCATATTCTTGAAAGACATTTCCTCCTCTTTGCTTCTGGAAACTTTGACTTTTTTGATTAGCAATGTCTCTTGAGTGCTAGCCAACATCACATCTGAGTCTTCCCATTGCTTCCAGAAAGGCAACAGAAACTCAGGATGCAGATTGTATATAATTGTTTGCCCAAGTTTTTGGGAAGATTATTATATGCTTATCTACACCCACTGTTGGGAGCCGATGAACTCAGTGGGTAGTCATGGCAGCTTGTCACTGCCATTCGTGATGAAGGTGATGGTCTGTCACTTTGTGAGCAACTCTCATGAGGTTATGACGCACTCATTGTCGTGTTACCTTTAATTGTTGTTGTGGATATTTCTCTGCAACTTCATGGATCTTCCTCCTCTTTGCTTTCATTCAGCTACTGCCTTGCAATCTATATAGGGTGGGTGTCTTAGCCCTGTGCAGAGTGATTCATTACTTCATTACATGGGTAGCAGGCAGTTGACTGCCCCACAATTAGTCAACAGAACCCATGGTGGAGAGATTAAGATAACCAGGATGCTGAGAGATGGTGGTTACTCAGGCTGACAATGTGGTTCTGACTTTGCAGAGCCTTTCCAAGTTCAATTTGCCTGTCACACTGCCTAATGGACGTGGCATGAGCATGGGCTCTGGGCCCCTGACAGTCTCATCAGCACCAATGCTTCCTTCCACTCAAGTGATGGGGAGTAGAGGAGCTCCTGCCAGTCGGGAGCCAGGTGTCCCTCCTATAGGAGAGGTGCCAGTCCCAGCCAATGAACCTGACTTGTATGACCCAGATCAGCCTTTATGGAATAAAGACCGAATTGAAGCATCAGGGAGGATAACAAAGCTACCATCATTTCGCAAGAGACCCCAAGAGCAGGGCCAGGAGGGAGATGCAGGCAGCAAGGACAAGACTGACAGAGCTAGTGAGGCTGTGAGTAGAGGAGCAACTGATGGTGGTATACATGGAACTGATGTAGGTTCTACTGTGTGGGATAGGATTGGACCTGTTGATCGAGGTGCAGAGGGCAGACTACAAGAGAAGGATACAATAGAGGACCAGCAAGTTCAAAGTAGAGGACATGGACTTTGGCCAGGGAAATGGGAGCGCAAAGAGGAGACTCTGCATGTGCATACAGTTACAGGACATGGGCAAGGGAGTAGTGCACAAGGGGAAGTAGGACTGGCTGTTCAGCAGGTTAAGGATGGGTCAAGCATAGGGTCACAATCAACTGTAGCTCGTGGTTCAGGATCAGAGCGAGCTCAGCGGACATTATATGTAAGCTGCATACCTCCCACCTCAAATCAGGCTGAAGTCTTGTTATTGCACTTTGAGAAGTTTGGACAGGTTGTGGATGTGCGAATTCCACCACACAGTGATAGAGCTTTTGTGCAATTTGCTTCTCGAGAAGCTGCAGAATCAGCCCTGGCATCACCAGATGCTGTCATGGGGAATCGTTTCATTCGGCTTTCTTGGGCCAACCGTGACAGCATCTCAAATGGGAATGTTGGACCAGTCCCCATCACTGCACACTTGATACCTCTACGCTCTGAGCCTGCAGCTGCTCATTCTGTACACACTTCAAAAGGAAGGGGCAAGCATGGACTTGTTATGTTGAATGGGACAGGTGCAAGCTATGTGCCAGAAACTCTAGCAATAGAAGGGGTCGGCCAGGTGGCCACATCACGAGGTTCAATATCCTCTGTGGCTGCCACAGGAGGAATTGCACAGAAAAAGCAGGAGGAGCTGGAGATGATGCGAGAGAAGATCCGTCAGAAGCAGGAGGCTCTTGCCAAGAAGCGCGATGATTTTCGGCGTAAGCTTGACAGACTTGCTAATCAGGTAAATTGTCCTCCACGTTGCTGTGTGGTGTCCAGCAGTCAGCATTACAATGACAGGGCTCAATCACAAAAAGTTGCAGGTCACAGTGACTTTGATCTTTAGTGCTGGATCTCCTCATTTGCACATTTTTTGTGGACCCAGGGTTCTGGAGGGCAAGGAGATGCCTCAGAAGGTCTGCAGCCTCACAAACGACAGAAGCTGGATGACAATGGAGACTCTAATGTTCTGAAGGAAAGTGCAGTGGCATATGGTGGTCCAACTACTGCTGCATTGACAAGAACTATCTCAGGAGATGTCCCACAGGCCTCACCCAAGCTTGCTAAATCACCACATGTAAAAAACACTTCTGGTGCAATGGCTGCTCACACCTCTCAGGCTGCTTGGGGTCCTGCCCGTTTCAAATTGGACAATCGACCCTCTGTCCTTAGGGTCCTTGCACCACTTCCAGTTACCTTAACAGATGTAAGTTTTACCTTCTCTGCTCCTGGACTACACCTGATCATTCTCTGAACTTACTTGAGAAATGGTATGTAACCATCCAACATGCAACCTTTTTCCAAGGATTGGAATTGGTTTCAAGATTGACACAATTCCATGCTTTTGGCAGGTAGAAGTTGTAAGGGGACATTTTGCAATGTTTGGAGAAGTTGCCAGTGTGGAAGTGGAGGATGCTGAAGGTCACAAGATTGACACCATACAACCTTTGACTGCCAATAGTAACTTACGTGTGAGTTTCACAAATCGGCAAAGTGCAGAGAGAGCACTAGGGCAAGGCAGGTGGTTACAAGGCCAAACTCTGCATCTAACTTGGGCTCCTGTGTCTTCAAGTAGTCAGACTACTGAGGGGCATGGAGCTGCCAATAGTTCTCTCTTGGCAGGGAATCAACAGGTCTGTAATAGGGAAGGAAATGGGCATGGTGAAAATGTGGGGATGGGAGCATACACCTCAGAGGAAGATAATGCAAGTGCCAATGAGGAAACAAAGCAGGTTTTGTTGAGAGTGCCACAGCAGCAGTCACCAGAACAAGGTACAAATACATAAGGTGTGAGCAGTGATCTTACAGCTGTGAGTGCACTTCATTGAAATGGTGCCCACTCCCTTGCATAGTGAAATGTGCACCTAAGGATTGGTGAGGTTACTACACAAAGTTAAGCATAGGTGAGATTCTGTCCTTTGTATGGCTTTCTGTTACAATCCTTGAGAATGAGTAGCAGCAAGAAGTCACCCACTGTGCAGCTCATTATGTAGTCTTTAGACAGCTATAATTTGGCATACAAACAGAGAAGTCAATTGGCTTTTTGGGTTTAACTGTCAAGCAGTGAGGGTTTAGTCATGTGCAGGCCATGTTAGTGTGCAACTTTTTTATCAAGTTCTGTGATTTGTGCTGTACTTCTGGTGGGTAGGTTTCAACAATCTGAGGTTCTTCTACTTTTTGGCCAAGATTGGTCACTCTCCAAGTAAACGATGTAACAGCATTGGCATGTGACAACTGTTGACAGTGTTTCATTTTTGGATAGGTCAACAGAAAGCTTTGCACAAGCTACAGGCATCATTCTTTCATACTGAAAAATGCATCCCAATCCTGCCTCCCTGTTACATTCAACTTTCATTTTGGTCTGCTGAGTTGATATTCTGACAGATCAATCGGGTATTCCATGTGTAATTTTAAGATGGAGGTGCTCATTCCAAAGTAGCAACTTAATAGATTCTAGATGGAATTCTTACAACGCCCTTTGTAAGTGTTGTGATTCACTCAAAAGAAATCCTGATGTTGGCTGTGCCTGTTGGGAAAGGCCTTACTTGGGCAAAACATTTTGTCCTGCATTTAGAGGAATGTACACTGGGTGTCACTGTGAACTATGAGTTCCTTTTCTGGGAAGCTTATGGAACATTTGCTAGCTAAAGTTTGTCTAGTTTGAACAACCTGTGAGGGGCAAAGCAATTAGAGTTTTTCTTAAAGCCCTTTTGGCTTAGCTTTCACCTCTCATTTGGTGTCTCAATCCCTTTTGGTTGGTGGTCGTGTTAAGTGTGTAAGTTTAGTTACTTGGTTAGGCCACAGTTAGTTGAGTAAACTAGGTTAGTTTAGTTATTTGGATTATATCTCAAATTAGTTTAGGTGGATGAAGTCGGGACATTTTTATTGATAAGATATAATCTCAAGTTAGGTGATCTCAAATCACTTTTGATGATATAAGATTTCAAAACACAGGTTTTGTTATTGCAATTTGTTTCTGCACAGTTTCTTTTGTCTTTTGCTTTATGTTTTTTGGACTTGAATTCTTCTTTGTTATAGGTGAGTTGTATACTTTGAATCATCAAAAGTTTGGTGTAGTATTGTGTTCTATTGATGCTAGATTCAGCTTTGTTTAACAACTTGGTTAATTTTTTGTCGTTTTTGAATTGCAGCAAGTAGGAGTTACAAATGTGGGAGCATTCTTGGTTTGCTTCTTGAGTTGAAGATGTTTGTTCCATGGTTTTGTGATTCTTGAGTTCTTGGTTTTCATGAAAAAATTCATGGAGAGTTAAACCTAAACATTGCTTAGACCTTCGAGTATGTTGTCTGGAAAAAAGGAAAAGAAAAAAAAAGAAACCATTGAGGAAAAGGCCTTTATTTATGTCACAAGTGGCTCTTTCTCTCTTATTCTCTCTTTTTGTTGAAATTGGCTCTACATATTCAACAAGGCAATGATACTAACAAAATGAAGGTGGGGAGGACTCACCTCACTATTATGGCCTTTGTGCTTGTGGTTGCTTTGTTCATTCAAGATTAACACTAACAAATGAAGTTGTAATAGGATCCAAGGAAAGGGTTCGCCAAGAAGAAGCAATAGTGGAAAGAGTTGAATTTCATTGTCATCATGTGTTGAAAAATTCTACACCTTTTCAAGACCTCAAGAGGTTTGACTCCTTTTTGCAAGTTTGGGTGTTTTAGACTAGGTTTGAAATAAGGAGGTCTATGGGTTTTAATCCAATTTTTTTTTTTTTTTAATTTCATTTAAAAAAACTTTTATTCCAAATCTAGAGGTTAGGTTCATCATACTTGCAATTGAACAATGGTTTGGTGACCAAACAAATTTTTTTATTAAAAACATTTCAAACAAGTTGATGCTTATGGTCAAACATGTCATCACATCATTTTACATCGTGACATGAGGTGAATTGTTTTGAATTAATTGTGATTTTGTGATCTTATATCTTAACTTGGAGATATCATTATGTGTAAAAGGATGCGCACATTAAATAAGCCTCCATTCAACATGTCATCACACCTTAAAACAAGACAAGGTTTATTTTAAATTTACATTATCTGATTATCATTAATTGTCATTGAGATAAGGTGACAAATTCAAAACAACACTTTGAGGAATTGATCATCATGTGAAGGATTATTTGTACCAATGAATTTTTTTGTCATTTGGTTTGAAAAACACTTTTGTAGAATTCAAGAAGGTCATGGATCAAATGTTGGTAAGATTTTAAATTTGTTAAATGAAACATCAATGACATTGTTTTTAAAATTTGACTCAAGAAAATCATTGGCATGAATGACATCGCCAACATCATTATCAACATTATCATCAACATCATCCTCAACATCACATTTTTAGTTAATTAGTAGTTCACTCTCAGTTCAATCATGGGCCACATGGGTAAACATGGACCACACATGCGTAGTCATGGGCCACGTTTGGGGATGAAACTTCCACGGAGGTTTTTTTGAACTATGTCCTCAAGGGGTATAAATAAAGGTAAGACCCTCAATTACCTTTAATCTTTCCAACATTAGTTTAGAGTGCATTTTCTTATCATAACATTGTTTTGTTCTTGTATCATTCTTGCAACAAAATCTTGTTAGATTCTTATTTGCAATGTTTTGTTCGTTAATTTTGCAATGTGGATTTAGAACTAGGTCTACCTTTGTTTTCATCTTGGTTTTAGAAAATCCTATAGACTTGGTTGTTTTTGTGCCCATTACAATCACATGTATCATTTGCATTACATGTAAGGAACATAACTTTAAACATCATCCAAATACGTATTGATTTTTTTATATTCAATTGGAATACCTAGGTCACATGATTTATTTAGGTGGATTATGGGTTAGAAAACCAAGGTTGAGATAATCACATAGGTTCCCCAACCAATGAATGTTGCATCCAATGGATGGTGTGCTAGGTGGGTGTTGGTTCATTGTGGCCCCTATAAAGAGAACAAAAAAACAAAGGAAGAGGAAGGGGCATGGCACTTTATTTTCTCCATGAAATCTTGGTCAACTTGCAAAAACAAAAGCTTATAACCAAGCTTTTCCTATACCCACTCCTCTTATAACAAACAAACAAAAAGAAAAAGAAAAAAAGGGGAGGGCATAAAAGAGACATTTTGTTTTGTTGTTGTTAAAGTATAAAAGAAGAAGAGGACAAAGAAAAGTTCAAAGCTTTTCATGCACACATGCCACAATTTGGCATGAAACTAGTTTCATATTAAGTTGCAACGAAAAAAATGTGTTTTGCACCTTATTGGGGGATAATGTAAATGTTTGATGCCATGTATGGTATTATGGCATGTGAATGGCCCAAACTTGGCCTTCCTATGTCATGTTTTCAAGGCTTTATTATGTGATGAGATGTTTGTTTCACAAGTTTTGACATGGCCATGTTATGGAGAACACATTAGATAACACCATATTGGCTAGCATAACTTACAAGTTAAGACACATAGAGAAAACACATTGGATGATATTTCGTTAAAAAGGTTTGCTTTGATGACCTATTGTAGGTTGTAAATCACCTTTCAAAGGTGGCTAATCACCTTTTGGAATCATCTAATTACTCAAAACATTGTAAATAACAACTTTAAGTTAAAATGATTATAGTTAATAGGTCTCAATTAATGTTGGACAAATGCAATGATTTTATATATATGTGGATTAGTGTTTTTTTAAAAATTCTTCAAGTAGGTGCATTGGTTAGGATCCTTAGCATTAATTAACAATAAATGGCAATTGTCCTAATGGACTAGTATATTTTATTTGGAATCTTGCCTAGTTTTGATGACCTATAGGAACACATTGTCTAAATCTAGTGACTTTTAAATTGTTTTGGTTAAAATATGGCGATTTTTTAAAAAACAAATCTCAAAAATCCCTTTGATGGATTTGCTAGCCCTTTTTTTTGTCACCAAGTTGCAAATTTTTGCCAAAAAGAAAACCATTGATGTAGATGTTAAAATTTGTGTTTGTTTTGTGAGGTCCCTTTGTTGCCCTTTTGGTATTGTTGAAAAGCCCTTGACAAGGTAGTGTGCATGTTTGTCATTTCACAATTTTTGGATTGATGGAACAAAAGTTATTATATTGGATTTAGAATGATTTTCGTCATTGAAAATTAATTACAAAAATTTAAATGATATTTCTCACAATTATGTTTTTTTTGAAAAATCATGTTTCTTAGAAATTTGAAAAAAGGTTTTTTTGGAAACTTGTATCCCTTGGATGGATTTCATCATTTTTGCAATTTCATCCATGTTGTTGACATTATGTGTTTTTGCACTAGGATGATTTGTTCAATTCTAATGTTGATTTAGGCATACTAGCTTAGGTTAGCTTCACATTGACAAAACCGATAATTAATATTTTCAAGAAGTGAATTCATTTAATTGTTTTTGAAAATATTTATTTTTTGAAGATCTATAGAAATCTACTTATGATATTGTCATGTGAACGACGGTGAAATTATTTAGATCCAATGGATGTTGTTTGAAAATGAATGGATGACATTCATATGAACATATCTACATGAATGCCATCTATCTAACATCGATGAGTGCCATTTAAGAATGAATGAATATAATTCGACAATCATGGATGTATTCATTCATTCATATTTGTCTACATTCATCCATGTCCGTATACATTTGAATACACATCCACCACTATCATTTTTATGATTTGCAATAACGTACATGGGGAATATACGAATATACATGTTTTGTACATACGGTCTTCTGAATAATGGATGTTAAAAAGTCAACTTTTTGACTGGGTTGAAGCATCTTTTTTGTTTGTAAAGGCAGAGCATCTTTGACCCAAAAGATCCGACCCTTCGCCTCCTCCTCCTCCTCGTCCTCCTCGCGAATTGAAATGTCTACTTGTTGATTGTTGGCTATGGTGTGTATGTGTGTGAGCGTGCGTGCGTGCGATCGATCGATGTGCATCTACGAGTTGCTTCTTGGGTCGTAGTGTCTGTGACACCAAGCTTGTGATGCAGATGTTGCAGTTGAAGAAGAATAATAGGAGCAGCTTGGATTATGGCTTATTCACAGCAATCGGGTACGCAGAAGATTTTTCCTGTTTTGGAAAACTTCAGCAATCAGATCTTTGGCTTGGGTGCATGAATTATTTTCTGTCGCATCTTGATGGAGATGGGACATACATTATTGGATCAGCTCGAGTGAGAGAAGAATAGGATTTAGAATTTAAAAAACAGGTGGGCAAGTTTTTATTATTATTTCCAGTGCACGTCGTTGGACCCTGTGAATTGTACTTAAGAAAGCTCAGGTTTAGGGTTTAGAGTTTAGGGTTTAGCAGCTTGAGCTTTCATCAGGGTTTCTGAGTGTGTATTGAATCTCCAAAACATTGGGTTGTTGCAACATTCAAAAAGAGACAGTTTGTGCTGAAAAACGGAAAAAAAAACCCTTGTCTGTTTGTGCAGTTTGTGGTGCAACTTGTGTAGCTGCCAACAGTTTTCAAAAGAGTATCAGGTGTTGTACACCACCTGAGATCTACAGGTTCTCTTCTCTGCCTACTACAAGACATATGCAACCATGATCTCGTCGGCCGATGGTCGTGGTCCCCACAGCACACATTCAGTACTGTGCTTGTAATTGACTGAAAGGCGCCTCCTCAGTGAGGAACTCAAAGGCGCCTCTGGGAGGAGCTCGCTGCAAATCAGGTGCCACGTATTCACTGGCTGCATCATGGTGGCCTCGAAGCAAGTAGAGAACAGCCTAGGGTTGCGGTTGGGGCTCACAGCAGCCTCAGCCATGGCATCGGAGGCTGTTACATTTCCAATTGACATCACCAAAACACGCCTGCAGCTACAAGGTGAGCTTGGTGTCACCCATGGGGTGGTCAAGCGTGGTGCACTCAGTACAGCAGTGGCTATTGGCAGGGAAGAGGGAATGGCAGGTCTCTATCGAGGTCTGTCACCAGCACTTCTACGCCATGTATTCTACACCAGCATTCGTATTGTCACATATGAACAGCTTCGCAAAGTCTTAAGTGAAGGGGACGATCCTCAAAATATTTCTGTAGCTAATAAGGCACTTATCGGTGGCACCTCTGGAATCATTGGACAGGTCTATTTTCCTACCATAGTAGGCTGACATTGCACTTGGTTCAAGTTGTAGTTGTGCTTCTTCTGACTTGTGAATCTTCTTCTATCAATGGAGCTGCAGTCTTAGCTAGATGGTTGCACCTCAAAACCTGGACGCTCTGATTCTTTTGTAGCACTCTGTAACACATGCTGATAAAAGAACAGGTGATAGCAAGTCCAGCAGATTTGGTGAAGGTGCGAATGCAAGCAGATGGAAGGTTGGTGAAGCTTGGTCACATGCCACGCTACACTGGGATGGTGGATGCTTTTCGGAAGATCGTGCAAGCAGAGGGCATCACTGGGCTTTGGAGAGGAGTGGGGCCAAATGCACAACGTGCATTTCTAGTGAACATGGGAGAGTTGGCATGTTACGATCAAGCAAAGCAATGGGTTATTGGGAATGGCATTTCTGGTGACAACATCGGCACACACACACTTGCATCAGTGATTTCTGGGTTGTCTGCCACCATCCTGAGCTGCCCTGCTGATGTAGTCAAGACTCGCATGATGAACCAAGCATTGGATTCAGGGGGTGCATCTTCTTATCGCAACTCGCTTGACTGTTTGTCAAAAACTGTGAAAGCAGAAGGCATCCTTGCTCTTTGGAAGGGATTCTTCCCTACATGGGCAAGGTTGGGTCCATGGCAATTTGTATTCTGGATTTCATATGAACAACTCCGCCTTCTCAGTGGCCTATCCTCATTCTAGTAGTTCTCCATTTATTCTATAAACAAGGTAGAGGCAGTTTTGTGAACTGTGATTATATTCTTCCATCTATTCCTTCAGCCTTAGATGCATGCTTGTACAGGGCAAAGCTAAAATGAAAATGAAGCCTACCCTCACAAGCTTGTTGCAGCTTGGACAGGGATACTAACGAAATATTTTGATTAGCTTATGTCTCTCAAGTGCTGACTGACGTCATGTTTGAGCCTTCCCATCACTTCTGGAAATGCAACAGAAACCCAGGATGCAGATATTCTTTTTCTTTCAGGAATGAGATGAAACATTGGGTTGCAGATGATCATTATTTTGGAGGCATGTATAAATGGTGCAGAGATCCTCTGCCTCAGAGAGATCTGCTTACATTCTTCTTTTATCTTCACTCAGTATGGAGTGTTGCTGTAGAGGATTGTTGACTCGAGGATTCCATGTGCATGAGATGCTCAGTTTAGTGTTCTGGTTTGGATGTTTGCCAAAGATAGACAATTGATTTTCATACCCAACAAATGCAAGGACTTGCCAGATGTGTGCCTCAGAAGATGAAGCAACTTGGGTAAGTTTCCAATGCAGCACAGACACAGAGAGAGAGAGAGAGAGAGGTGGGGGGAAGGGAAGGATGAGGATGTTTCTCCCTGGATCTACAGCTGTGGTTGAAACCTACATCCTCTACTCTCTGTTGCAAGCTCATCTCTGAAACTTATTGTAAGAGATTGTGTGACCAAGCTCATCTTTAACCTTACCAAGCTCCTCCCTTTTGAGTCTCAAATGCAGAAAGAAAATTGTAATAGGACGGTCCAGAAAAGCATTCAAGGTTAGAATTCAGGATTCTGGGTTGAAGGATCTGGGTCTGGATCTGTTGCAAAATCTGTTTTCACATTGTGGGTTGGGCAGGTGGGGATGAGACAGAGACAGAGACAGATATTTGCAGCAGGGATGAGGTTTGTGGCTGGAAAGTGGAGGGAAATGGAGCAGGAATTAGGCCAGGAAAGGGTCTAAAGTTTTGTTTTTTGTAGAAGGGAAGAGAAGAGGGTAGAAGAGGAAGAAGCGGGAGGAGATTGAGATGTTTGCAACAGCAGTAAGGCTGTTGGCAAATAAGACAAGAGTATGAGAATCTGGGCCTGTCAAGGTTTCTGATCCTGGGGAGCAAGTGCAATCCGCCTTGGAAACTCTTGTCAATATCCTCAAAGAGAATGAACCCTCATTGTGAAAGGCTGCTGGCAGCACGCTTCTCAGGTATGGGTTTTCAGATCTCTATTTGTGCTCAGATTGCAAGTCTCTGGTTCACTTTTGATCATTGAGCTCTCTTGGATCATTCCTCTCTTTCTTCTCTCTTTTGCAATGGGTATACAGCTGCAGAGCACTGCCTGGCCATTAAGAGAAGAGGAAACTAATTAGAGGATACAGGTTTGAGAAGCAAGAGGCACATGAAACTGATGCTGCAGCAGATGAGGGAGAAGAAACAAGTGAAACTTGTGGGCAACTCCACAGGGAAGGGTCCTTTTGATGAGTTTTTTTTTCTATGTGGAAACAGCCAAAGTAGTGAGAAACAAACCCAGCACCACTTCACAAGATGACACAGCAGCAGTTGAAACTGTTCCTTTCACTTGAGGAACATGAAGACAAGATGATGTGCACACCCAATGGTTTGTCTCCTGTCCCTTGCCTGTTCTTACCAGTTTTTAAGCTCATACATTTGCATGAGGTTCCTGACAAGATGTGTACAGCCAGTGGTTTGTCTTACCAGTTTTTGAGTTTAGACATTACCTGAGGCTCCTGACAAGATGTCTACAGCTGATTTGCTCCTTTGCTTGTGTCTCTTCTTACCAGTTTTTGTGCTTGTACACTTCATGATGCTCCATACTGCTGATTCTCTATGAACCAGAGGATATGTGAAGGATGATTAGTTTTTGAAGTTTTAGAGCTTTTATGCTTCAAACCCATTCTGTCAAAGGGCTTCCTGAAATTACTTGCAGCTCTTCAATGCTATTGGTGATGAAAGTGATCATCTGACACTTTGTGAGCAACTCTCATTAGGTTATGACTGCACTCATTGTCATGTTACTGTTGAACTATGAAACTCAGCCTACGGAATCCCCTAGGATTCAAGTGTCCAAATACTCTAGGATTTGAGGTTGCCTTCTTCTAACATGGTTTTGGTGAGAACCCAATGTGTTGGTGTTCTAGCACTCATCTAACAGAATTGAAAAGCATGCAGGGATGAGCTTGAACTGACCAGCACTTTGGTTGTGGAACATTGTCATTGAAACTCTTCACTGGCATGTCTTGTGCAGTCCTAGGACTTCCTGCTCCAAGTAGATAAGTTGAGTGATGGAGACCAATTCAAAGGAACACTCCAGACTCAAGTAAAGATCTGATGCCCTTTTGTGATGCACAAAACTGTGCTTCAGTCACATAGTCTAGCCAAAGAAGGAATTCAAAATTGAATTTCAGATCAAAATCTGTCATTGCAAGTTACCAACCCTGGAACTCACGCCCAAGATAATGTTGCTGAACATAGCGGTCTTGTAGAATCTCATCAGGTTTTCCTGATGCCAGGACCTGACCATTATGTACCATATATGCACGCTCACAAATCCGCAATGTCTCATTCACATTATGGTCTGTAATGAGTATGCCCATGCCCATGACCTCGCATAACCGTCTCAGTTGTTTCTGAATCCCAGTCACACCAATAGGATCAACCCCTGCAAATGGCTCATCAATAAGTACAATTTTAGGAGGGCCGCCATAAGCACAATTTGATGCCAAAGCTCGAGCGAGTTCTGTCCGTCTTCGCTCTCCTCCTGACAAGGCTCTTCCAAGAGTATTCCCAACATCTTGCAAGCAGAATTCTTCCAATAGCTCTTCTATGCGCAGATTATGTGCATCTCGCTCCAAACCCGTCTCTTGCAATATTAACCGGATGTTATCTCTGACTGAAAGCCCACGAAATACACTTGGCTCCTGATTACACACACTTACATTTCTATGTGAAAATGAGCAGAAAAACATCAGAAATTGGTGAGTTGATCTCAGAACCACCACCACAATGATCTCACCAACAACTAAGAAACAGCATACTAGGTACTCACAAAATGACAAACACAAACACAAAATGCAGTTGGTTCAAGCAAATCTTAAGGAACTAAGCACAATAACTTCCTGGCTCAAATTCTCTGGGTGTAAAACTCAACAGATTTTAGTTTAGCAAAATTAGGGATTGTGGTGAAACTGGATATCATGAGAACAAGTGTGGATATTATGATGGACATTATCCCACGCTCTCAAACCCTGGTGTCAGATAGGCAAATTCAGTACTAAGAATTCATTACAGGACTGAGAGAATGCACTACAACCCAAGATTTGATACTATAAATTACATGACTGAGACAATGGATGACAACCCAAGATTTGATACTACAAATTACATGACTGAGACAATGGACTACAACACAAGATTTGATACTGCAACCTACAGGACTGAGAGAAATGGACTACAACCCAATTTCAACACAAATGTGAAGGAGAAGAACAAACGAATTTAGGTCTTGTGCACCCAAAAAAATTAGCTCAACTGCAGAAGCAAGAAATTCATAAGCTGTGAAAATCATACAGCTTTGGGTGTGTAGAAGATGAAGAGAAAGGAGACAAACACTCAGAGATGAAGTTCCATTTCTCCATTTAGCGAGGACGAGCATAAGGAAAAACTACAAGTTCATTCATTGTTCAGTAAGACATTGAGAGGAGAAGTGAGCTTCTACAACAAGCATACCTGGGTCATATAGCCAATCCCCAATCTCGCTCTTCTTTGCAATGAAAATCTTGTAATGTCAATTGCTCCTAAGAGAACACATCCTGAACTGGGTTGCTCTCTTCCTACTATTATGTTGAAAGTAGTGCTTTTCCCTGCTCCATTTGGACCAAATAATCCAACAACTTCATGCTGTCCAATATTCATAGAAATTCCATCCACCACTTTTCGATCCTTGTAGAATTTGCTCACATTCTGCATTTGTAGTTCAAGCCTGGGAGGAGCAGGAGGATGAGGAGTAGGAGGAGGGCGAGCTTCCTGATTCGATTCAGATAAGGAGCATGAGACCATAAGCTTTCGGACATGGACAACTCTTTGAAGCTTCAATGTCTCAAAACACTGCAAGCGTTCAGCTGCAAATTTCAACATGTTTTCTGAAAATCTGTCTGGCAGAAGGAAGAAAGCTGTGAATCAACACCACACACACACACACACACACACACACACACAGATTCTTCACTGCAACTTTTTTTGAAGGTTTCTCACAATTTGTAAAGAGGAACCCCTAGTCATTTTGTGTCTTTGAATCTCCCAAAACACATACAAGTGTTCAGCTTGGGAATTCCAACCATGGATTTTGTGAATCTTGCAGAGGAACTTTTGACTGATGTCTCTTCCAAACACTAAACCCTAAACCCTAAAAATCAATATTGGATATTGCAAGTTCATATCATATTGGAACCAGCCTCTTTTTTTGCTGGCAATATATAGCCAAAAAAGCTATATTAAGAATTAAAAGTGCTAAAATCAAGTGTTTTTTGAGATTTTCAATAGCGATAATTCGATCAAAATTTAAGAAAAATCACCAGATATCTATAGATGGCAATTTCTATAGATGGGTCAAGCGAGTAGCCAAAAGTATAGAAGGATGTTTAAAAAATTTATTTTCATATTTAGCTTGTAGCCAAATCTGGTTAAATCTTCTTGTGGATCATCATCACTTTGGCTACATCAGAAAATTGACCAAAAAAATACTGATTGGAACTAACAATAGTAAGGAAAATCTTATTGTAAAGGAGAAACTATGGAAGGATGTAACTTAGGGGCACTTATAGATGAGGGTCCAAGAAAGGAAGGTCCAACAAAATGGAGCAACCCTATTGATTGAGAATCATAGATTGGACCCAAGGTCTTTAGATGAGAATTTGAAACCAATTCAAGTCAATTTAAGGTGACATTTAGATGGCATCATTTTAGAGGGAAATTCAATTGGTTTGGACCAAAAAATAAGCTGCCAGGAGAGCTCATGGCTTGGAGAACCAAGATGTAACTTCGAATCCAAGTTAGAATCTCTTTCATTGTTTTTGTTGTTTTTGTTGAGATTGTGCAAGAAATGAAAAATATTTTGTGTAGTAATGACATTGTTGGGAACATGCTTATCATTCCATTTTTTGGCACATCTAGTCTTGACATGGTTGAATTTGAAAATCCACAAAAGATTGTTGCTTGAAGGCTCACATTTTTAACCTTTGCAAGTGCACAAAATGAAATTATTTTTAAAATGAGAACAAAAAGTTTTGGTCATGGAAGGTTGAAGTGTCCACTTTCACAAATTGAAAAAGATTTTTTATTTGGATTTATAAGAAACCTTTAAATTAACTCCCCTTCACCAAAAAAAACGATTGTAATAACAATGAAAAAAAAAGAGAGAAAAATGAAAAATTGAAGAAAATTGGGTGACTGATGAAATATTACATCTAATTACAAGGAGAAACAGAGTTTAAATTTGTCAAAAACACAAAACAACAAGCTGAATTCCAATTTATTTTAAACCTTGATTATGCTTGTTTTGATTAAAAAGAAATTTTAATACTTTTTTCAAATCTAAAACTTTTATTTTTCAGATTTGAAACCAGACTGGAGTGATAGAATTTTTAAAAACAAAGTAGAAAAAACAACAATGACTTGATGCATTGCCATAGTTAAAAACTAGGATCACCAAAATTTTGTCCCAATGCTCATCCATTATGTGTGTAATAAGAAGAAGGGAAAAAAAAAAGACATGAAAAATAAATAAATGTCAATCTAATCCTCTCACATGTGAACCCCACATTTTTACCAATTGGATTCTCAAATTGGACCCTATACCTTTAGACACACTCATCATACCTTTAAAATAAATAATTAATTAATGTGAAGAAAGGTCCAATTCAAGGTTTCAATTTGTTTGAATTTGTCTCAAATTGATCCTTGCCATTTGGATCATTGTCTAAAGGGCCTCTTTGGAGTCTGCATTTCGTCTCACAATTTCAGGAATCTTCCCAAGGTGTTAATGTGAATTGAATTGTGAATTCACTTTTTTGAGATCTGCATCAAAGAACTTCCAATTTTAAATCTTGCTGGCTTAATGAACGCAATAAAGGAAAGAACAATCAAGGAATGAACATATTGCTTTGCTAGTTTGGATGAGTGTTGGGTGGGTATGTCAATGGAACCTTGACATTTAGTTTAGGTGGGTATATATTGATCTTGGTATCAAAATATTGATAAGTTAATAAAGTTATCCATTATTCAGGCAATTACGGGGTGAGAACGGCCAGTTCGGCATAACAAGTCATCAAATGCGCAACTGGAAATGAAATTTTACAAAACAAAATAACTGGGACCCAAACTAGTTTTTCCACCAATTTTGGTGGTAAACTGAGTTTCATCCCCTCTTTCCTTTTTCCTGAGCGCCTCCTCTGATGCTACATATATTTTCACAGCTCCTACATGTACAACTACTATAATTACTGTCAAACCATGCGCATTGAATGCTAAGTATCAGCATTTCATATTGAGATTTAATAAAATTTTCTTACTTTGGCGATACCACTGAAAGAGGGGATAAGGGTGAAAGCGGAGGAGATAGGGGTGAAAGAGAGGGTGACTTTACAGATAACTTTAATAATCTTGTTGTAATATTCTTATAATACTCTTATTATATCATATGGTGGTCCAATGATAATAGAAAGGCTTGATGCATAACTTTTGAATATATAGGTTCAAACTAGTACCACACTTTTTCATCACCATATGGTTTCAAAAACTAAGGTTTCAGTTTTTTTTTATGGCTTTTAGTTATTCAATGGGTAAGCATAGTGAGAGAAGTCTAGAAAGCTATTTTTGTATTGTAGCCAAAAATCTTGTTGGAAAGATGGGAAGTTTGTCATGCACTCATTAATCAAGTGCCAACTATTATCCTAACATCACTATACATTATAATCACTTAACTCACAAGATTTAATTTCGAAGGTTGTTTACAATATCACCTCAAGCACTAGCATTGAAACATAAATTACATATATTTATTGAGTCAAATAAATCCCACTGCCTTGAAGATTATCACAAGGAACTATTATACGTAAAGGTATAACTGGACAAAAGCTCACCAATTAACACTCTTTATGAACAACTTTCATTCATTAAATTGCATGAAACAGACAAAAAAGATGTTTGTTCAATTGGACCCAAATTAGAAACACTTTTATGACAAACTTTCATTCACTTCAATTGCATGAAACAGACAAAAGAAGTGTTAAGTTCAATTCAAGCCAAAATGGGATCACCAATTCATCTTCAAAATAAAAATTCAGATTTCTTAGTTGTTGAAGTTTAATTTTGTGAATTGGATCCATATTAAACATGAATTTGCAACTAAAATAGGTCAAGTTTTGATCTCATGTTACCATCTTGATCACCATGCCATGCAATACTACATACCCCTGTTTACTTCCCAATTTTGCCTGGTTACAAACCCTAAATCTTGGGATAGCAGTGTAAGTTCATTGCATTGTAACAAAAAAGTAAAACTGAATAGATTTTTGTGCACAATCTTAAGAGACAAGTTTCCACTTGGAGCTCTGACATCCCTACAAGCTTTTGCCAGCTGATACAATTGTGCAAAGGCAACTTGAACACATATGTTTGAGATAACAGGGAAAATTCAAAAATAACACTTTCAAGGTAACAATTCCACCAGTTCCAGCAAAATCAAAAACTAAAATGCAAAGACTGAGTGCAGTCATAACTCATAACCTTTTGAGTATCACTCAAAAAGTCAGACAATCACCTTCAGCAGGCAGGTACTAACCAGTTGACAGTACTCCCCAATTATTTCAGCTTCTAGCAGTGGGTGTAGATAACTGGAAAATAATTTCCCAGGACTTTTGCATCTGAAATTCTGTTGCATTCCAGAACCAATGGGAAAACTCGTTTGTGATGTTGGCCAGCACTCAAGAGACATAGCCAATCAAAAAAGTCATTAGTGTCCCCATTCAAGCTGCAACAAGCTTGTTAGGGTGAGCTTCCTTTCCTTTTAGATTGGCCTTTGAACCAAGCAAAGCAAAGGCATAGAGTGGTCTACATAAAGGGGGGTAGTGGTTTGGACCATAGCACCTTGACCAAATCATTTACCTCCACTAACTGCTTGGATGCAGTACATCCACTGAAGCCACTGGAAAACACATCACTTAGATTGCAGAGAAAACTCCACAATAACACCTCGTAGATGACCAATGAGAAATAAACTAGAAGATCACATGATCGCATGCAATACACATAATCCAATAAGCTCAATATGAAATCATGGCGGATACAGAATCTCTGAAGCTGCAAAAGTACCCAAACAACTGGTTGTTCCTAATGGTGACAAAGCAAAACTGCACCTTCAACAACTTTGTAGGTACGGTTATCACATCAAAGAAGCAGACATTGAAAGTGCAACACAACCCTCTTGATGTGAGAACAATCCAGTAGCCATACAACTGGAGGCAAAGTGAAGTCCCACAATGTTTCAGCAGGCATTCCACTATGACGGTGGTTCATTGCTAAAGATGCACCTTGCCTACATGACACCACAGTTCATGACATACATACTTTGCTTGGTGATCGCTATTAGTCATACAAACTCCTTAATTTCACAGCTCTAACAAACTGTAGGAAGGACATTCAACTGTAGTAGCAAATCTATATACCCATCTCCCATTGAAATACAAGTTCATATTAAAGTCATGATGTCCAGAATCTCTGTGCAGCTGCATTATCAATATGAAATACAAAACAGCAAATTGGGACTTTACTGGGTTTTCAAATCTTCTGCACCACTAACAACCTGGATTTTTGAAAGTAGATTGAATAACGCTCTATCTGGTGGCTAGTCACCAACTCCTCTGAATCCCTCAAAGATGGTTCACATGGAGATATCTCCAAATCACTGGCTTATCTCTCTCCTGCACAGAAATCACCCCAAGAGCCATGGCATTGAGAGCAACCCCACTCCTTTGCGGAAAGTACAAAACTTCAGGAGTTAGTGACCCTGCACTAAAACCGATGGACAACACTTAAGGACAAAAAAAACATCCTGAAAGAACAACATCCACGACTGCTGTATTAACCCTAGAACTGATTATGCTGTGTTTCCGGTATGCCTTTAACTACCATTTTTGCTGCATTCATGGAGCGGAAACATCTAGCAGCTGTGGAAAAAGCTAAGGTATTCTGACCATAGGTTCTACTGTACCTCCATCCACAAAGCAAGCTAGTTCTCAGCTTCTCCCAGAAAGCTGCATTGCCTCAGATCATTACAAAACCCCCAACAACACAGCATTGAGTACAATGATGCCCACATCTCTCGGAAGACAGAGAATCATTTCTTTCGCCCATCTTCTAAAGGTAGTTCATCAAAAGCTTCTTCAGTAAATATAAAAGAATGCAACCACACAAGAGGAAGGGACGTTTACAATTCAACCGCGAGCACAGAGAGTGATGGCAGAACAGCCGCGGGTGTAAGGTCTGACGGGACCAGTAGCAGCAGCGCAGTTGTTCGTGTAGTAAGACCTTCCGGAGCCTGCCGGACAGGGAATGCGATCGGCGGACAAAGAGCCATAACTGATGAAGAAAGGCGAGTTAGCCAGCATTCTCCGCGTGACTAAGGACGACTCTATCTCGTCATACTGCTCCTTTCTGCTGCCGCTGAGCAGCTCCGTAACCATGGAGGTGGAAGAAGAAGACCAGTCCATCGCACTTTCCGTGTGTGCACACAGCAAAAGCAAGCTGAGTACTACAACCAACATACACAGCAGAAACGGTTGCTGCTGCTGCTGCATTCCGGAGAGACCCATTTCCCCCACCAAAAAAACAAAAACAAAAACAAAACCAAACCAAACAAACAAAAGAACAGCAGCAAGCAACAAGCAAAGCACCGGTGAAATAGTAATACAGATAGTCGACAACAGCAATCTCACACAGCTTGAGCTTTGCTAGGTTTTGCAGCAGCTCAAGACACAGTGCTCAAAACACGCAGACACAGTGCGTGAGTTGCTCTATGACCAGTGCTTTGTGTTTCTTTCTCAATTTTGTGATGTAGCCAAAGTGGCGATGATGATCCACATCAAGGTTTAGCTAAATTTGGCTACAAGATAAATTATGAAAGTAGAATCTTTCAAACAGTTTTTCTCTATTTTTGGCTAAAATTCTTGAAAACATGTGTACAAATCTGTCGAATTTTTTAAAATGTTGAGTTCTGGCTACCTAAAATCTGAAATGGCACTTGATTTTAGCACATTTAAATGTTTGTTATATTTCTTTTTGGTTACTTCCATGAAAAAATGTGTAGAAATCTGGCGATTTTTTTAATTTTTCAAAATTTCTGGCTATCTAAAATCTCAAAAGGCACTGGATAATTTCTTTTTGGCTACAAATAGCCAGCCAAAAAAAGGCTGTCTCTGACACACACACAGAGACTCTCTATCTCTCTCTCTCTCGCTGAGGGCTTGAGTGAGCCAGTACCCACCAGTGCACCATCCAAAAAATCCTGTTCTGCGATTTCATGGATGGGATGAAACTGTCCCCCAGGGGTCAGTTTACTTGGTCAATAGATATTTTTTTCTTCTGCTCCTTTTCTTCCCAGCTAAATTTTTTTCCCTAGCTCAGTTTTTTTTTTTTTGGCAACAGTTTTATTATCACGTTTTTTTGGCCCACCCTTGACCCCAAGTTGTTTTTCGGGAAGCTCCTACCTACCCTCCAAACCTAAACCCTAAACCCCAACCCACCTACCCCTTACTTCCTACCAACCCACCTACCTCCCTCATCCTGCTGGCCCCCTCCCCACCCATCTCCTTTTGTGCTCACTTCCATCACTAGAGCTTCAAGAGTGCTGCTCATCGTCAGGAGCTTCAATGTGGTGGCAATTGGAATGCGAAAGCAAGAGGAGATGGGAGCCTCATGAGTGCTATTCATTGTCAGGAGCTTCAATGTGATGGTAGCAAGAGCACAAAAGCAAAAGGAGCTGAAGTGGGAGCTTGAAGGTAAGCTCCCTTCTCCTCCTCCTCCTTTTTTTTTTTTTTTTTTTGGAAGAAAATTATTTTGCCCCAATCATGTTTTTTTTGTCTTCTTTTTTTTTT
>Ga0116231_10005559_pt1 | contig 24753 bp, 17 predicted proteins | sample S1TSphgellanicum_2_FD_89695 | JGI IMG/M metagenome (GOLD analysis project Ga0116231, IMG submission 89695) | Host-associated microbial communities from peat moss isolated from Minnesota, USA - S1T2_Fd - Sphagnum magellanicum MG | ecosystem: Host-associated > Plants > Peat moss > Unclassified... | reverse complement strand
TTCATTCATTCATTCATTCACAGAAGCGCCCCACAATGATGGGAAAGCATGCGTTCGTGCCCTATTGGGTACGATGGGAACGTACTTTCTTTTCCTACGTGGCGGAATGGGCCATTCCAAGAAATAACTGACATAATCATGACTTTCTGAAATGGCAGAATGTCGTTGACCTTTAGGGTTTCAAGGGTCGTCATCAGGGGCCATCGCTGCTTTAGTGCCGTGTTGTGCCTTACAGGCACGGGTTACCACTAGTTTAATTTTAATAACCATCGCTTAACCTTAATGTAGCCATGCCTAACCCTAATCTAGTTACCACCTACCCCTAACTTAGTTGCCACCTAACTTTAATGTAACCATCATTTTAAAATCCTAGCCACTATCTTTCAACCTACCTAATTATTAGAAGGATGCAAATGTCATTCATCCTTTTGATGAATGTTCAACACATTCATCAACTTTGAAAAAAACCTTAACAAGAAAACCTCATAAACACTTGAAATTTTTTCTCCAACCTATCGCTTACTTGAGGTACTCTAAAAACAAAACATTTAACTTCAACAAATGATTCTCTTCTTTTATGCAAGACTTCACTTTCTATTGGATTCATTCAATGTTTTTTCTTTTGTTTAACATGAGCCCATAACATATTGAAAACAATTTTAAAACTAGGAGAATATGAAACACCAAAGTATATCAAAAGGTGCAACTACATTGAAATAACAATGAAATGAATCAAATGGGTTGAATGTGTCACAAACTACAATTATAGAATTATAACCTCTAACAAACTAACTCCAAAACCTCAAAATCATTATGTGCATTTAAAACTTGGATAAAAGGGAATGAAAATTTATTCACAACCATCCAAATATATATATTAGGTCTTAACCCTAACCTAGCCACCACTTAACCTTAATAGTCATTGTCTACCTCTAATGTAACCACCATTTAACCCTAACCTAACACCATCTAACTCTAATCTAGTCATCACCTAACCCTAACCTACCCACCACCTAACCCTAATGTACCTGCCACTTCTAAACCCTAGTCATCACCATTCAACTTCTAAACCCTAGTCGCTGCCATTCAACCTAACCTAATAATTACAAAGATGTGAATATTATTCGTCATTTTGATGAATGTTCAACACATTCATCAACTTTGCAAATTGGAAACAAATAGTATTTCTAACAAATAGGAGGGAAATTTGTAACAGGCATCATATTGGTTGACATAGGTTGAGAGATTAGGACATATACAATGTAGACATTAAGTAATTGTGCTAGGCTTCTGCTGCTGGGAGAGATAATCAATTCAAGGACAATGGAATGTCTTGAGACCCCAAAGAGGTCTGTGAAACCAACATTGGGAAGGTACTTAGCCACAACAATCTGTTAACTTGTGGGAATATCTCATGGTTAAGAAAGATCACAAAGAAAGCACAAATTAAACTGCAGAGATGTTGAACCTCGTAAGAACTGTACAAGTCCCAAGGACATTAATATTGGACTTCTCTTTCCCAGTCACTAGTTCTCAAATTTACAGTCACCAAAAACATAGACCTGTTGATAAAACATAGTCACATACCATATCAAACTGCTGACTCCAAGTTGTCCACAAGGTAGCACATTAGAAGGTACTCAGCATCTCAGGTATCCTATTCTCATTATCCTGAGGGTCAAGTAACAGATACAGCATGGAAGGCACTGTGATAAAAGCATGCAGAGTGAAATATGGAGGCCATTTGTGATTTCATGAACTGTATTAAGTGCCTGTCACAACTTGGTGGTCTTCTCGAAGTTACGAATCAAAACAAACTCACCAAAATATTTGTGAGGACTCATTTCCTTGGTGGGTGAAGCTCCATACCATGATCGGCCAATAAGTACCCCTGGGCCTACTGCTCGGATGTAGTCAATGAAAGAATCGCCGAAGGGCCATGGTTGCCTCCCTGTCACATTGCATGCACACACTCACAATCTTGATCAACAACAGAAGATGAACATGACTGTTTATCCATAACTTCCTACCTCAAATGTTTGAGGAAAGGATGAAACACAAGGCTCCCACTATGCAATCATTGACCCAAAACCACTACAAAATGTGGAAAACAGTGCATACCCGGCTGAGGATACCCTTTTGGCACAGCATCTTTAAGTTCAAAATGCCCATCTCCATAGCAAAATGCCAAATCACATGTCTCATTTGTTGCGGGCACAATTTGGACTGGCCTAACTTGGAAGTAAAGAGGTGCAAATAACTGCCCAATTCCCTCTAGCAGAGGGCCCCCTGCATATTGGGCATACTGAGGCAATTACTACATCAGATTGCAACTAGGATGCAGAATTTTTATTGAGAGCCACTCCTCTAAACAAAAAATGATCTCATTTGCCAACTCAACCACAAAGAATTGTAAAGGGACATATGTGCAACCCAGTACTACCCAGGGTTGGAGCAACTATGGGAATTGCCTGAATTAGTATGTTCTTACAAAAAACAGTTCTAAGGAAAGCCAGCTACCCCTTTAAAGACCTGCACAGTCAATATATCTGAAAACTGGGTATGAGCCTTGCCTACAATGACCCTGCCATAGAGCTCTTTGTCCTTGCTGACAAAAAAGACCTGCAACAATTAAGACACTGCAAAGTTGAATGGACATTCCAAAACATGGTCCCACACTATAGTATGGTAAGATGCTCAACAGAAGGGAAATTATTTTCACCAAAAAGAAAAAATGAGAATCACCTGTGTCTCACCTTCTTGAATCGCCTGAACCCGCCAAAAATGAAAGGTGCTGTATCAAGTGCACACCGCCCATGCAGAACCACAAAATCAGTAATGTAATTCAGCTGCCTTTGTGAAGGCAGGTGTGTATGAATGGAAAAAACCCAGATAGCATTTCACCCTGAAGATATTTGTAGACCTGTCATTTAGTGTAGTCCTACAGGGCACTATTGAACATTGATCTTTCAACAAGTCATGGATAGCTCATATTCTGCTGAGGATGGTCATAAGCAAAACAACACCTGATAACTCGTTTAAGTTACATCACAGCTCATGATGCAAGATTTCAATTTAACATTGCTGCATACACACTAGAAGACTCAGGAGAACACATCTTGCATTGGAATTCTCAATATTCACATCTCTAACAGAAAGAGATGCCGATTCAGATGCCTCTCACCTTCATTCACTTGCCCAGACCAGATGATAGGTTTGAGTGGCTTCTCAATAGCTTTGTTAGGGAGCAACCCTGCAGCATCCTCCACAAGTAGGTCTGGAAAATCATACCTAAGTCCGGACAGCTTCCACATGGATGAAATATGCCTACACGGTTTTGATCAAGCAACCATCACAGGAAGATGAGATCCATATCTGATCATGCAAAGGCTGGCTGCCTTCTTCTGCTTCATGACAAGGACATTATATTTATGGATATAGAAAGCTTTTGGTCCAATTACACTCGAGCCATTGGTATTTAGCACACAAATTCCTAGGAGGCCAAATACAAACAGAAGGAGTGAACATGTGCAAACCTACTTGGGCTCAAGCAAATCAAGCAGTCGGTGCCTGCGCTCCTCTGGTATATCTCCAATCTTCTTCCTACAACCCACAAGAATCTGAGGGTTCAATCTTTTTGGGAATCATCATTGCTCCAAAGAAGCCCTGCAAGTTCAAACATTCACATACATCCTAGGGAGGAGTAATTGAAACTTTTAAGCTCTTGTCCATCAGTTACCAGAGAAAGGTAGCATGGTTGTAGGTTCTGGAATCCATTGGGCGAATGAAGGCTGGTGGATCCAGCAATGTCAGCACATCCAGCTCATCCAAATAAGCTTTTTGTCCATTCTCAAGTATTCTGTAAGGTTCCTCCCCCTCATTCCCTTGCACACCATATTTGCTTGGATTTATTTCTCTATTACTGAACTCCTCCAATTTGGCTGTGTGGTCACTGTAAAAAGTATCCTTTCCCAACCTTCCTGATTCCAAGGCTTTCCCAGATTTCTTCCATGGATCCCAGCTCTGGCTCAAAGGATCTAAACCAGTCTGCCCTCCACTTTTGTATTTTGGAAACTTGCTATTGGAGCCCCTAAATGTCCCATTCGTAGGCTTTCCATTTGTTGCATGGCTTATGACAAGAAGCCCTTGTTCTGCTTTACACATGTAGAAACAACAGTATGTCTTTGGTCCAGAAGACAATGAAATAAGTGAAGCTCTGTACAAGAACTTCTGTGTCTTGGACTATGTGGACAAGTCTGATATGACTTACCATCCTGAGGAAAAAAACATGCCATCGAGTTGAACAATGGAGAAAACCTGTATCCATCTTAACTTTCTTACACTATTCATAAAGGACTGTTGAAACTCAATGCCTGAAACCTTTGAACACACAATGTATGTATCACAGAAACTGGCACTAGTACTCTTCAACCTTAAGGCTTAAACCCTAGAATGCAAGATGATACTGCAGATGGTACTCTGGAACACTGGCCCATGGAGTGAAGATCTTGTAATTTGAATCCACATTCCATGAAAAAAGATGCTCCTGTCAATCCTTTGTCATGAAATTCCCAAGATTATAATATAACCAACTTCTGCACACAGTAAAATTCATGGCTGAAACCGACTGTGTTGAATCTGCCTTGATCTCGAGTATCATCAAAGAAGCGAACGCAAAGAAATGTGTAGGTGATCAATGGCATTGTTCCACCAACGTTTTGAATAAACTCGGACTCGGTAAGTTCTCCAGAGTCACCAGAACAACATTTTCCTCCTCTTGTACCAGACACAGATTTGAACAACGTGAAATTGGAATTACTTGGAGTTCAAACACTGTCATTATGCTACTCAAAGCTCCTTGAAGAAATTCATTCAATCCCTTGGAATTCTAAAAGCAGTCCTCGACTAAATTCTCAAGACAAATCGTCAGATAAAGGGCGCACAACAATAAGAAGCCAGTTGCTTCAAACCTATGATCTCACAATATGTCGACTGTGAAATTTTCACCTCCGGCATTGCACGAAGTGAAACGACCATCTATGAACGCAAAAAATCTATTCCACCAGACGAAAAGAGCATCCCTAAATGCGCCCCCAAAAAAAGACAGACACATCACACCTTCCGGAACCACAAGAACCTCAAAGAAAATCGACAAGATATAGAACAGGATCTGTGTCGAGGCACATGTACTTACCGGACAGAGACGTTGCAAGAGGCAGGTATATCAGTCCGGAATTTTTCAGCCTGCAACCGCAGATGGCCGAACGAGCTTTGGAGGGATCTTGCGAATGAGGGCGTAGCGCCAAGGGAGAGACAACTTCCGTAACAGGTACAATAGCCGCCATCGCCGCTTGGCTTCCTACGCCTGTGCAGCACTGCACTTTCTCGTCTTGAACGGAGCGGGTAGACAAATTAAGGAAAGACAGTTTGCTCTAATGGACAGCCACTTCTGAATCGCTTTTGAAGAATAAGATTCCTAATCTGCGGTGCCGAATATATGTATATCGTTGCCACTCATCGGTTTGTCAGAATCTGACAACGGAGTGCCGAAAGTGGCATAGGATTAGCGCACATATGAGAGTTTTGTTGTTGCAGTTTCATAGCTTTACGGACGTGGGTGTTTATGGGGAGTTGTTTACCACTTGTTTTGTGTTTGTGGACCTAATGAGCGTGGATAGGGTTCGGGATTGTCTTTGCCTACTTTTCTTCCACTGTTTCTGATCCCGTATCGAATGAGGGAGAGAAGGACGGAGGGACGGAGAGGGAAGGAAAGATGGAGATATAAGTTGCAAGAGCTAGAGAATTAAACCAGGGTTGAGCATGTAGAGGGAGTGTGTGTTTGGAGGTGAAGCAGTTCGTGGTAATAGGATTCGGATTATTGGTGCTGATTTCGTATGCATCAGGATAGAGACTGGGTGGGAGAGAAAGCCGGATGTGCAACGGCATTTGACAGACCTATAGCGGAGATGTGAGCTTGCTGGGTCTGAGGCAATTGCGAGTCATGCCAATAAATGGAGCGACGAAAGATGGGAATCATCATGCAGCAGGGAAAGGGGGAACCAGTTTGTCACTCAGAGGAAGTAAGGCACTGACACCATTTTCTCCCTACATTCAAGCTGTAAATGACGCAAAGGCAGATCAATGGTCACCTACCAATCCTGATGGTTACTTTCTGGTGAGAGGTTCCTCTTACGATATCCATACTGTTCTTTGTTTCTGTCAGATCTTTGAGCAGACCTTGGGGGGGTTGGTAACGAACTTTGAGACTTCGTGGCACATTTGCTACTGATGTTACAATTAGGGTTTCAAGGTTTCTTGCCGAAATGCCTAGTTTAACTGTGGACTCAAAATGAGATTAGGGTCCACAGCTTGGCAAGGCTTGAAGGTTTTCGAATGGATTTTGGAGGAAGGGTGGGTTTCAAAAGTGTACACAATGTCATTACCTATACTGGATGCCTGTTGATTGTCTCCAATTGAAAGTGAAAACTTGTTCAGATAGAGCTTCCCTTTTCCTGTTCCAATGCAACACAAACGCTGCTTGGACAACGTTTTGGACATTTCATGAATGAGTTTGCTCGTATCTTGCTTAGTTGAAGGGTGAACAATACATGTTTGCATGTCTTGTGTACATTTGGATTTCTTGTTGTCTTCAAGTGGAGTAAGAGAAAAATGTGTGGTGGGCTGGACAGATGGCAACGGCAGAAAGTGTCTTGTCTTTCGACCTTATCCATGAGAAGATACGGTAGGGGGAACTTTATGCTCAAGTTACTAGTGCTTCTTCTTGTCTAGAATCCAGTTGTCAGGATCATACAATTTTGTTTGTTGTCTCTCATCATATCAATTGGGTCTCAAGCTCGTCATGGATGATCTTCACTGGTCCTTTTTCTCTCACAACATATTCGTGGATGCAAGGTTAAAGATTAGGGGACAGAAGTGCAAGGCTGACATTGTATTCACATAGAACCCTTTAGCATGAGCCACACCAGAGCCCTAAATCATATAGTGGAAAAACTTTTGCTAGATTCTGTGGCTAGATACAGTTATAACCTTGTTTGCCATGTGCTGCATGTTGGCTTTAGGACTGTGACCCATGATGCAAGATTGATAAAAGACACAAATCTACTTATTTATGGTTCAGATGAATTATTTCTGCTTGATGGCAGGAATTGTCGGGAGGTGCCAGCAACAGTGGGTTTGTATGGCAACTTCAGAGGAGGTGAACGGTTACGGAATGCAATTGCAAGGATGATGCAAAGAACCTTCATGGGTGTGGAGGTAAACATGTTCATACAGTTGGTGTGAAAAGAAACATACTTGCTGTTCATAAGTTATGGAGTACTGACTTTTCATGTGCAACAGTTAAAATCTTGATTTATGGTTCTTCAATGGATGGATCACCAAGGTGTAAATGTTGATGATGCAATTTCTCACTGCATTGTGCAGGTCAATCCTTCTCACATTTGCATTTCAAGTGGAGTCACTGCGTAAGATTAGGAAGCTTCTTCTCCTTCTGTTTCCTTCTCTAGCTGTGTTTTGAGACATATTTTCTAGTGGTTGTATCAGTTCTGAACTGTTCATGAGCTGTCATATTTATTAGCGTGCAGATGGTTCTGAAGTGAGAAAATTTCACATCACTTCAGAACATAGATTTGTAATGTGAAATTGTGTGGGATGATGGAAGTACAGTGTTCTGGACCTCTTCTTCTTTGCTGCCTGCAATCCAGGAGAGGGCTGCCTCATTCCTGCACCTTACTTTCCAGCCTTTGACAATGACATGGCTATTAGGGTGAGTTTTAGACAGTAGTGTTTTCTGTTTTTGTGTTACATGTTCTTCATGAGATAGAAGCCATTTGCTTGCAGTTTCTCCTCATTGCAGTTGGTTTGTCTCATAGTTGATGATCCAGATTTGAATTTCTATTGGGTCATGAGCCTCCTCTTGCAGAGATCCTGTAAATGGTTTTCAAAGATGAATTATATGGGAGGGTTTCAAGTTGAGAGCAGAGTACAGGATGGACAAATCTGGATTAAAAGTGTAAAATAGTGCAAAATTTTCTACTTCCAAAATTATCTCTTGACTATTGCAGACTTTCTTGAAAATGGTATCATGATGGCATTGCAGAATGAGGTGATTCCAATACCTGTTCAACCTGGCAATACCCAGACCTACATTCCAACAGCTGCTGAGATGGAAGATGCAGTGGTGGAGGCAGCAAAGCAAGGAATCAATGCTCGCATGCTTCTCATCACTAATCCAGGAAACCCACTGGGAACACTATATCCTGAAGCAACCTTAAAGGTATGGTTTTTCAAGTAATCCTCTCTGCCAGAATGGGAGATGCAGGCACCAGAAGGTTCACAGCTCTTTTGCTCAAATTGTGTTTGAAAATTAAGAGTGCTAGCATATGATAGCTCACAGAACTCAAAGATCTTGACAACATAGCAGAAAAGGAGATGGAGAGTGTGAGGAGTGAGCGTTTAGGGAGGTGAATTCTGGTTCTTCTTCATCATGGATCTTTCTTATGAGGTCCTGGAGAGTCTGGTGGACTTCCTTCTTTTATTCCAAATTTGTTGACAATATCAGCGATGGTGTGGAGACCTTGCCAATATAACAGATATCATTTAGTACCAGGTTTTTAGCTTTTGCTGACTTCTGTGGAAATTCTGAATCTTTTGGTGATGTTTTGTGCCAGGAGCTCCTGTTGTGGGCTGTGAATCGGGGACTCCATGTTCTATCAGATGAAATCTATGCAAATTCCAAGTTTGGGTAACTCCAATGTGCTTTTACTTATTTCTGCTTATCAATTTAGGGGAACCTGTGAATCCTCTACCTCAAAGCTCAAGTCCACACACCCTGATGCTTGGCATTCTCTGGTGTATAGTGTGTCAGGAGTAATGGCTTGCAGACAGTATTTTAAAAGACCAGGAGGGCTAAGTAGAGTTGCTGGTTGTTACAGTGGAAGATACACCGCACATAGACAGATTATCTGTTCCATATAGTTGATGGGCCATATGGATACAATTGTAGACATGTCCCAAATGATTGGGCTGTGTGGAAGTCCTCAAGAGAGAGTGGTTTTCTGTTGCTGCTGAGATATAAGAGGGTGTTGCTTTCGTAGGGTATCAGTTGATGAGTTTGTGAGCTTGGAGAAGGTGGCAAGCAATGCAGTGAAAGAGAATCTTTTGTCAGCTGAGCTTGTTGCTGAGCTTGTACACACTGCATATGGTATGAGCAAAGATTTTGGCATGAATGGCTTCCGTGTGGGTTGTCTGCATACCAAAAGCAAGGACCTTCTTGAGGCAAGCATAATCTTCTAACTCTTTTCTTTCTGTTTCTAATGGTCTCTAAAAGGGTATTACTGGACATATTAAACACTGGTAAACAACTGAAACAGGTGCTATCCTCTATGCTTCAGCATGCAAATAGGGTTTTGCTCGCCTCCTGGTTATCCAATCTGAGATTTGCGAAGATGAACGGAGTCCCAAGTGTGATATGCTTTGAAAATGCAGCCAGAGAACATGCCATGTCTGCGTTTTTGCAATTTTGAAATTTACCATAGTCTAGGTCTGGATCACAAACTAGTGTTCTTGAAGTTCTCAGAATTCAGAATATTTCTTGCAAGCTTCATGTACATGTTGCCTTTATCACCTCACTCTTCTGTACAATCACAATTGTTTGGATAATGGGATGTCTGTTGAAGATGTTGTGCTCCAGACAGTAATGTTCATGGTTTGGATATCTGCAGTTTTGGCAAAATATGGGTATGTTTGCAGCAGTATCGAATGACACACAACATGCTCTTGCCATCATGTTGGAAGATGAATTGTTTGTGGATTCTTATGTTGCAGAAAACAACCGGTACAGACTTTCACTTCTCATTTTCTCAAGACTGAAATGCTTTCAGTGTTGAACTTGGGGCCCCATGACAAAGAGTATGTGTATCCCCGTTGTCATAGCTGGATTATCTTAAGTATACATGTCAGATACTCGGAGAATCTAAGGTTCAGATAGTTGAAACTGATGACAGAATTCTGTTAGGATCAAGTGAAATGATATCGCATTCTAGTTCAAGTCCTTGAATCAGAGGGTTGCAACCTGTTTGATGGTACAAGCAGGCGACTGAAGAATTCATACGAACTGCTTACAAGGTCATTGGAGATGGCAAAGCTCAAGTACATGCCAGCATGTGCAGCCATGTTTTGCTGGCTTGACCTCAGAACCCTCTTGACCGAGGTCTGTTTTCATCCTTCCTCCCTGATTTGTCCAGGCTTTCTGTTTGCTACCATGATCATGGATCCATGGGTAGGGTTTCAAAGCAAGTAGGTAGATGGTGCACCGTAGCTTAACTATCTCCTCACTGCTTGGACACATCTTCCTGCCTTGCATAGAATGGGTAAAAACTCACAACTTCATTGAACAAAACTAGAGTATTTTATAGATTGTGGCCATTCTGAAGTTAATGATGACCTTACAACCAAGTATGTAATAGTACAACAGCAGCTTTGATGTCTAACCAGTTGCACAATGTGCATTTATGCTGTAGACAATATAATCATAGATGTGGTCAATGCACAGCTGCTGCATTCATGTGCTTCTGATCCCTGAGCACGCAATGCTTTCTGTTCTGAGTTAAATTTGGAATGGAAGTTTGGACCTTGTCTTCACATGAAAGTTTGATATAGACTGACAAAAATTATCATGGCTCCAAACCAGAGGCATAGGGTAACAGTACTTTTTAAAGAAGTTTCTTTGTGTCTTTTCAACAGTGTAGTCTAGTGACTTCCATACACTCACATTTTTGTCTTGTGATTTGCTGAAGGTGTATAATTTACTGTCTGGCTTTGTCTTGCAGTCAACATTTAAGGCAGAGGTGTGCCTTTGGAAAGAGATTCTTGATGAATGTCGAATAGTCCTTACACCAGGTTTGTGTTACTGAGCACAGTAATCTCACTCCAGTAGAAATTTCATTTTGGAATCATCCAATGTTAGTTATACTGCCAGCAATTGATGTCAAGGTGGGCTTTTGGGATAGGATGCTTGCCTTTGGAGTCCCTATGAGCACTGGATTCTGATTTTCTTTTGTGATTTTGTGGTAGCTTCCTTCCAAGTTCATTGAAAGCCTGGGCCATGTAACAGAATCATGCATTTGTATCCAGGTGAAGCCTGCCATTATGCTGAACCAGGATATTTCAGGGTATGCTATGCATCAATGCCCCCAAATCAGCTTCAAATGGCATGTAATCGCCTTGCCAAATTTGTGGAGAAAAAACGACGCAAAAGGAAGGCTCCAGAAATTGCATGCCAGCAGGATTGAGGAAATGGATGACAATTTTGGTTGCTGGATCTAGAAATGCTTCACACAGTCAGTATTGCCATCTGGACTACTAAAAAAGAGAATTGCCAATGTAGGTGCAAGGCTTTGCATAAATGGAGAGTTCTGGGTATAGGTTGCCTAAAATGTCAGAAATTGCTGTATGGAAGTTATAAATGCTGTGAATGTTCATATTGAGAAAAGTTTTCTGATTAAAATTTGGAGATTTCAGTTGTCAAGCAGGCCAGTCGTGGGTTTGAGGTTTGCTGACTTTCTCAACCACTGGATTGTCCATTTCTCTAGCTACAATCATTGAGAAAGAGCAATCATTTAAGTCTCGTGTTCTGTGTCATTAAATTCTGAGCTGAACTTAGTCTCTCATTGATTTTGATGGCAAGGATAGTTTTCATTCTTTACAAAGTTATCCCTACAAGCCCAAAATGTGTTTTAAAGGGTTCCACTCTTTTTCCTCTTGATGTCTCTTATTGATCACAAGAGTCTGAGCATTCATTATTATGCGTTGTTTTCCTAGTTGGCACAATTGTTTCCTTAAACACTGGAGTGTACAACATATTGCAATTGATCAGAGATTTGGTTGTCAGCATTTTATCACAATTGTCTCTTCCCGGTTAGTTAATGGATTGTTGAATAGAGGGTCTCAATGGCACAACATTATCAGGATGTTTGTTCGCTGTCCAATCTTTTCTGGTTGGGTCAGACACTCTTTGCATTTCACAAAGTCAATTCCTACAGAATACCATTTGCTCAGCTCTAGACTTCCAAGTTTACTTTGCCAAATTGCCAAGTCCAGTTTGTGAAGTCACCAAGCACACTTTTGCCAAATTGTCCATTTCATATCACCAAGTTTGCCAACTCCACATCACCAATGCTATGTTGCCAACTCACCAAATCCACTTGACTGCCCAAAGTGCTCTTCAAAATTTCCAGGATTAAAATTTGATGGTCTGCCCAACACACGAAATGTATTCCTTTTCTGCCACCAACAAAGGAGGCTGCCAAATTTCAGGAATGCGCTCAAACCCCTGTATTTTTCCCCATTTGATGGCTCTTGTAAGCTTTGAGAGCAACCCTTTCAAGCCAGCACCTATAGAGATTTTTTTTTTAATTGCATTTTGAGGACAGGTTTCCAGCTTGAATTTTATGTTTCTTTTTGTGTGTTCAATCTTTATAAACAGTGTGCAATTTAAGCCTATTGAATGTGATGCCAATGCAAGCATAAATCATTATCCAAATGGATGATGGATAAAATTGATTGATCAAATGGAAAAAAAAAGTATGGACTCTAACACAATCTTTGTCCATGGATGACACCAATTTTGATGGAAGAATTTAATCCCATTGATTGGATGAATATATATATATATATATATAAGTTATCTCCAAATCAAGGTCGTGGGTTTTTATTGGATGTGAAATGACCCAACTAGATGTAATTTCTCCTTGATGGATGAATGAAACAACCATTAAGGAGTTTCATGGTATATTGAATCAAAATAAATTTCATGTATGAAATATCATTTGTGAATTTTCAACGTATGAATGGCTGAACTTTCATGGATATTTCATGAAATTCTTTTCATTGTGAAAGTTCCTTCAAATTTCATTCATGAAATTTTATCTATGATTCTTGATAGGGGGAATGGGATTGAGAACACATTTCAATTCAATCATACACCACAATTTGTGGCCAGGAAACCCCTATCACCTAGTACATGTTAATTCATCATGAAGTTAATTAGTTTCATTCATAGACATAGATTGCTTGGGTTCATTTTTTTCCTTAAAAATTCATTTCATTTGGTTAGTCAATTTGATCTGTCACCCATTCAAATGATGATTCATCCTTACACTCACATCTCATTCAATGTGGTTAAATTCCACACTATTTATATAAAAAATAAACACAAAAATCAAATAAGTTATCAAATATAAAATTTGAGAAAATTTTCAAATTGCTATCAAAATTCATTTTTTAAAAAGAAATTCAAGAAGCGAGCTTGAAAGGATTCCTCCCAAGCAACCCTCTCCAAGTCGACTAGTTTGATTATTGACTAGCTCGACTAACTTGGGTTCCAATCTTGGTGAAACCATAATGGTGTAGTGAGGATGCAAGTGGTTTAGGCTTAGACATGAATTGCTGGTGGGTAGCAATATAGTGGATTGTCCTATACATTTGGACATTGCCTAATTTGGTGTAATGGGATGGAATGTCGGTGCATAGAGTGACACAAGACATGCTTTACACTACATCAAGATTGTATGGAATTTCGTGGAATGGCAATGGGTGGGTGTTTAACAAGAAGGAATATACAATGGCCAAATCACTTGGCACAAGATATCCCATCATTTGCAACTTGGTTGTTGAACATCGTAAGGGTGCATATTGCTAATGGGGTGGATGTTGACCCTACTGTGATATCTTTTTCTCATCTTTCAAGACTCGTTGCTTACATGTACAAAAGCATGTGGGCATATGACAACCATTATCCAGTTGATGATCATGAGGAGTGTATGGCACATGTGACCTATGAAAGTGGAGTGGCTTGCATATTCAGGCAAGGTAACTGTTGTTTTGTTTTGAATAGGACCATTATAATGCCCAATGTGCACTATGTCAATGTGTTGAAATAAATAATTACAATGTAATCTTGGGGATTACAAGTAGCGATCATGAAATGTTCATGGATTCTTTTAAACACTTAAGGCAATGCCATTGTGAGACTGGAAATTCAATGTTACAAAATAGCTTACTTATTCCATTATTCCAAAATCAATAGCCAATTCCAATGTTCTAAAATTGATAAGGGATTACAATGTTCTAGAATCTGTAATTGATTTTGGTTTTGTGCCAATATTAACAAGGTGTTGTTCTAGTCGAATTTCAGTAGTATGTCCCTATAATGGATTTTTGATAATATCACCATGTGGAGAAACTTCGATAATGTTTCCCTATAGGGAATTTCAAAAGGGTTTCCCTACATAATTTTTTTGATAGGGGATTCCAATGTTCCAAAATTTGCAAATGAGTCCAGTTTTTTGTCAATCTTAACCAGGTGTTGTTGCAATTGGATTCTAGTAGTATTTCCCCATAATGAATTTCAGGAATATCACCATGTGGAAAAAATTTAGTACTGTCTCCCTATAAAAATGATTTGGTGGGGTTTCATGTAGATAAATTTTGTTATGGTTTCCCTTTGGAGAAATTTTAATAAGGTTTCCCTATCCAGACCCATTATCTTGTTTCTTCCCCCTTGTATTTAAACTTCCAATCTTGTGGTAGCTGCATCCTGAAATCTATACTAAGGTCTTGACTTGTTGATGTTGACAAGGATGGGATTGGGGTCAAATTTGTCCACACTGATCAACAAAACAATGTTTTTGGGTAAGCAGTATTGACTCCAATAAGGCCAAACCATCTTTTCTTGAATTTTCCTATGTGTTTTTTTTTTTTTTTTGGAAACCATAACACATTATTCCACATGGAAAAGGGTTTGGTCTTGTAATGGTGTTGCACCCAAATAACATGATTCCACTATCTTTTGCCTATGGTTTCAATTGCCTCCTATTTGGATTCCTGTAATGTTTCCAATTCTAACAATTTGTTGGTTAATATTTTGATTAGTGAAAAATCCTTGGAAGTTTGGGAGTTGGCAGTGGGTAGCAAATACTTTGTAGGCATTAAAGAAAAAAACCCATACACCAACTAAAATCGGTTATGCCATGTTGCCACCTTGAAAATAGTCCTATAAACATATTGGAGGATATGTAGATGTTCATCCGAATCTATCCTTTTCTCATCTACCAATTTGGTCAATAATAGTTCGATGGCTTTGTTGGTCAATTCTACGTGATTATTTCCTTGTGGATAATAGGTGGGGAAATTGGTGTGTCTTAACAAAAAATGAATGGTCAGGATATCAATGGCATCATTGATGAAGTGTGTGCATTTGTCATTAACTAGGGTGAATGGACAACCAAACCTTATCAAAATGAACTTGTAAATAAATTATATTGTTATATTGGTCTTAAAAAATTTGGCTTCCACTCATTTTGTAGCATAATTAGTAGCTACCAAAATATATTTATTTTCAATGGTCCTATTAATAAGCTTAATGGACCTAAAGAAGTCCAAGCCCCATTTCATAAAAGTTTTAGTTTGCAAAGTGGTAACCAATGTGGCCAGGTTCGTGGTGGCTAAATTTTTGGTATGTTGACGATCATCACTAAATTAACAATGTTGCAAAGCGTCCTTGTGTAAAGTAGGCCACCAATATTTTGCATCCAAGATCTTCCTAATATTGATGTCTACAAAGAAATGGCCACCTCCCACTCCTTGATGCATTTCTTGCAACACAATTGGAATATAATCTTGCTACAAGCACCATCTCAATGTTTGATATGGTCCCTATTTGTACAACTAGTTGTGAATGAAGGAAAAAGGCATGCCTTCAACACTATTTTTTTTTCTTTTGTTCTTGATAATACCTTATTGGATAATTTTTCCAATGGAAAGGTAATCCTTAATTTATTGCAACCAAATAGACTACAATAAGAAACATTTGTGGTTTGGTTTGGGACTCCTAAGTTTTTAGTAGTATCTGGTAGTCATGATAAAGCATCTACACCAAAATGAGAACAACCTAGTTTGTAGATTACAAAAAAATCATATTCCAAGAATACAACAACCATTAAGTTATTTTCCCAAATACTTGTGACTTTTTTATCAAGTATAAAAGTGCCATGTGATCTATATAAAATATAAACCTATTGCTGAATAAATAATGCATGAATTTGTGCAAAGCATAAACCATGAACAAGGCTTCCTTTTTAATAGCAGTGTAATTTTTTTTCGCATTGTTGAGAACATGGGATGCATAGGCAATTAGCTAATCACATTTTTTCAATAGGGTTATGGGCTAGCATAACTCTAACTACCAAGTTGAAAGCATATGTCTAGGCATGAAATTCTAGATCCCACCTAGGAATGACCAAGATCAAAGCATCTAGATATAGTTATTCAATGGTTTCCCTACTTGACATTCTAGGGTCGATGAAAAAATGTCAAATTTTCATAGTACCTTGGTGAAGGTGCCATTATAAAGGCAAAATTGCAAATAAAACAACAATAAAACTAGGCCATGCCATTTAAAACATGTATGTCCTTTAAGGTTTTTAGTGGTAGCATATTGACTATTGCTAAAATCTTTTTTGGATTCGGTAATTTGCCTTCCTTGGATACAATATATTTGAGGATGACCCTAAAATATACCAAGAACATGCATTTCTCTAGGTTAAAACTACTACTGAAATCTTTGCACTTGTCAAAACACAATCAAACTTTATATAGTTGCATTTTGAAATCAATGAACACATTGAACCCCAAGATAGCCTCAAAAGGCCATATACATTGCATGTTGGTATGTCATTAGAGCATTCTTTAGTCCAAATAACATGACAATCCACACAAAGACTCCCTAATTTGCAATGAAGGCAATTTTGTACAAGTCTTTTGAGGCTATCACAATTTGGTGATAGTTGGAACATCCATTTAAAAAGGAATAGACCTCATGAGTTGCCATCATATCCAAGACTTCTTCCATAAAAGTTTAAAGGATATGGATTTTTTTTTGGTGGTCACATTCAATTTACAAAGGTCATGTTAACCTTATAAGCATTAATCTATAGTTTTTAACATGTAGTAAGTAAAGATCTAGCCTTTATAAATATTAACCTATAGTTATCTTGTTAATTAGATGTTAATGCATATTAAATATATATTTTAAAATTGTTAAGTTATAATTTTTGTTTATTTTATTAATCAAATGTTAACATATATTAAGTACAAATCTGACTTTTAAAATGTTAAATCATAATTTGTAGTTGTCTTGTTAGTTAGATGTTACCATGTATTGAATACATACTTGATTTTTTTATGTGTCAAGTTAGAATTTGGATAAATGTTAACTAACTAGTTATTAGTTCCTACTTAGTTAGGTAATTATTTTAGTTACTAGTAAAAACCATTTAGCCTATTTAAGAAGGTGAGTTTGAATCTTTTGTATTCTTGTTCATTTGCAATAAATTTGTCTTATTATCTTTTGAACTTGAATTTATAGATTGTGTATAATTTGAACATGCATGCATAGGAATAATGAGTTTCTTATGTACATGTTTTTCTAAAAGTGTATACTTTGTCTATTAACAAGTCCATTCAAATATTAAGTTTCCCATTCTTTTTTGGTAGTAGAACAATGGGTTAAAACCAAATGCCTTCCTTCATTGGGACCATGAATTTAGTAGTTTGTCCAAATCTTGTTTTACAATTGTTGCATAATTAGGATTCATCATGTGTTAAGTTTGATGGGTTGGTGGAATAATGTTATCCAATTCAATTCAATGTCATGTTATGTGGGGTGGTATGCCTTTCAAATCCTCATATGTCTATGCAAAGACATCCTTGTATTCTTTGAATAATTGTTCTACCTTTTGTGTTATTTCAAAGTCAAAATATGCATAGACTTTCACCAATTATGGTTCTTCATCAATACCCAAATTGAACGACTTGACTTGGACTTCTTCTAGTAATGTCTGTTTGTTAATCCTTAGGTCATGTACCTTGGTTCGAATAATAGTGGCATCTTCCAAAATTTTGTTGGTGCATGTGGAAAATAAAAAATGAGATCCTCAATACTAGATTCTAAACTTTTGAAAAGTGCCACCAAAATTCCCAGTTTCGGTAAGGTGATAATTTTGATTATGAACAAATATAGTTTGGCCTCCAAAAAAAATCCTCCTCTTCATCAATGACTCCATTAACAAAATCGTAGCCAAATAGCACTTTTAGCCACTTCATGTTACTATCCAAATTTGTGTTCATGACTATTGTATGCATAATGCCATTCCCATCAATGGTGACGAGGTTGTTCCCCCAATCATGAGTGACTTTGACATTATGTAACCAAGGGTGGCCAATCAACATAAAATAACTTGCATCCAAAACATTAACTTTCATAGTTGTAAATGTCATGACATATGGAATTCCATGGACGATGTTGAGATCCTTAATCAGACCTACTTATGTAGTGAAGGTCTAGTTTGGTATCGTTAAGGTAAAAGGGGTTGGTCTAGGAATGGGAAGTCTTAATGTTTTATTCAAATATTTGGCAATGATGTTGACTAGAGATCTTCCATCCAATAACACATCCTCCACAATGATTTTTCTAGATGCACCTGGATTATTGCAATGTGAGGTCTTTGGCTTTTGAAGTTATGATAGGAGTAAGTCCTAGTGAGACGTCCAGTTTCTTGGAGGGAGAAAGTTTTAAAAAAACATATTATTTTAAATATGGGACAATATGCATGAAATGTTGGTGCAAAGTAAAGGTGTGTACATTATCCAACAACTATTAACCGATTTTTAATATAATTGAAATATTTGCTAATAGTAAATCTACCATGGACAAAATCAATACCATCTAAAATTTCAATATGACTATTTTTAGTAAGCTTTGCAAGATTTGGAATTGAATTCCGAGTATTCATCTTGTTTGCAACTACATGGGAGGTTCATTCTCTTGGATTTCCTAGATAACAAATTCAAATGTTTCTCACAATTGGTTTTCTTCACCCCAATCGATTGCAATCTTCATTTTCCTTTACTGATTTTCTTTGAAAGTGACTGCTTTTGATACTTTACTCCTTCTCATATTGCCAAAACCATGTTTGACAATTTCCTTTTAATTCCTTTTTCAATTATCATGTGGAGGTTTTTTCCTTCAACATTTATTGGGCTGCTTGTTTGTGTGGACAGTCATAAATTTTATGTTTTTATTAAACAACAGGTAAAACAATGGTAAAATGAGAGGCCACCACCTTGATTATATTTGTCATGTTTATTAGATTGATTTTTGATCCCTTCCTTTGCACAAGGTGGAAATTTTGTTTATTGAAAATTATTTATCCCTTCAACTTGTTGTTGGGATTATCTAGGTTTTAGTGACACCGCTCCTTGGCACGTCCCATTTGTGGCAACATCCACAAGTGATTTATGTTTGTTTTATTTCATTAATTTTTAAAAAAATTGTCGAAGGTTCAAGTAATCTCCTATAGAAAACATCCCCCAAGTTTTCTTCACAAGTAATAGTAGCCTCATTGTGTCGAAATAAGGTGTCTCTCTTCATCCCTATTGTCACTACCCATAAGTAGGGCAATAGTTTGACTCTAAAAAAGGTAGTCAACAAGTTGTCACTTGCTTTATGTTGTAAACAATTAACGAGCTTGGGTATATAGTTATAATACACTTCGACCTTTTCATCATGGCTTTATTTGATCATTTTAAGAGCCATGTAAACTTTTTCAGTAGTTTGAACTGTTTGTATTGTTTGTAAAAAACCCTTCCAACTTTTCAAAGGTACAATTTGGGTGAGATTGAATGAAAATTTCCCCCCATTTTGAAATGGCATCTGTCAAAATGAAACAAAAAAAAAACGTTCACATGTTAGAATCATCCCCACCCCCCCTCCTTGGCCTAAATGGCCTTTTCTAAATACCCTAACATGGGCATCAAGATTTGTTCCAGTGGAATAAATAAGATATGACAAAGATTTCCAAGTAAAGATAATTGTAGGAATAGAAATAATCAATTCTAGATACCACAATGAGTACCAAGGTTCTAAGGCGATCCTAGTTGGTCCACCTTCGATGCATTCAAGAAGTCCTCCACTACCAAGAGGTCCATTACTTCTTCCCAAGGGTTCACATTTGCCAAGGGGTCCACTTCCTCCACTAGGTCTTCCTCCTCTAGGGGGTCCACTTCCACCTCCAAGTAAACCAATACTAGGGGGTACACCTCCCCTAGGGGGTTTAGAAAAAGGTCTTTGATTTTTGGTATAAAACCCTTTGGTTGGTGGAAATATTGGGTGGGAATGTCGCACTAATTTTGGTGCTCCTCCGTCACCTTCACTAGTTACAACTTTGAGAGCAACTAGGTGGGTATTGGGCACAAAAGTTGGAAAAGGGTTGGTTATTAACATTCAACTAAATCACTAGGGGCAACTTCCTATCATGTGACCTATGCCATGACAAAAGTAACATGTTAGAACAAACGAGGTGATTTCGACATTAAAAACAAGGGTTATCAAAATTTCTTGTTTAAATTCATCATCATCGACAATACTCATTAGAGGAATGGTCACTATGTTCATCATCAGGAACATCCTTCTCTTGAAACTCTCACAATCCTTGGAGTTGAAAATTTCCATTCTCCTAAGCACAAAGTATTGGGTAAAACAATTTCATTGTACCAACAAACTTGGTTTTTGATAGGGTTCCAAATAGGTTCTTGCAAAGTCTTCATTGTAATATTAACAGTATTTTTTGTTAGATGGTTTTTGGTATCACTCCAATTTTCTAGTTCTCCTTTTGTGGGTGTAGTTTCCAACTCCAACTACTCCTCACTGTGAAAAGTAGCAACATCTTGTTGATGCATTTTTGTTAACTCCATTCCTTGACCACCAAAAGGTCTGGCTTGTTATATTTCTTGCAATGCTTCATCCAATTGCTTCCTCATGCTCCTAGTAAGAACCATTGTCATACTACAATAAAAAACAAGTTATAGACAAACAAAAAGACTTTAGTATAAATTTTCTTTTTTGGAAGTTTTATGTGGCTTGTTTGAAAAGTAAAAAACACAACAAATATATAATCACTTTTGAAAATAAAATTCACTTTTGTGATGAAGACAAATAATTTCTACGAGAAATCTCAAAATAAGAGTCAATAAACTAGGAATCATGGTTTTATATTTGTGGTGTGATCACCAAATGTTAAGGCCACCCAATCATATCTTGGGTTTTGTGTATCAAGGAAATAAGAACAAAGGTGAAATACATGCCTTGCAAAAGTTCAACTCAATTCTTCTTCTTGTATAGGTCCCTAGTGAGGTTGGAGTTGGACCCATAAACTAGGCATGGGAAGAGCATGGAGAATTGTTGAAATATTGAACTAAAATTGGCAGAAAACTCCTTAATAATAGGAGGTTGAGCAAAACTGTACCTAAGAAATGGACACTGATCCTCTCGCAAACATACCACTTTCAGTAGAACGATGTGTGGTTGAAGAATTGTGCAAAGAAAGACTTGGGGGTTCATATAAGGTAATGTGGCATAAAGTTGTGTGGCAGTGAATGAAATTGATGCGAATTGCATTACCTTTGCATTACCTGCAAAGCAAGGGTACCAGAGATGATTATCAATAGATTCTGGGAGTGCAACAAAAAAGAAGAAGAAGAAGAACTGCTTGGAAGTGAGCTATTTCTTTCATGCATAGACTGGTGTATGTAGAAAAGCAATGGAAAAAAGGTTTGGAAATGGAGGATTGTTTCTTTAATAAGAAACTCCCAAAAAAGATAAAATGTTTTTATCCTATTTGGACTTGGCTTTCAATGGGAAGCAGTGGTCTATCTAACACATAGTTGGGCAAGGATGATATGGGATGCTGCCACTCAAGTCCAAATATAAAAGGACCCCCCACCAACAGCTATTTTCAACTCTGCCCCTCACTATTTTTGGCTTAGGCTAGTGACATGGGCAGCTTTGTGGGGACATAGAAAGAAGGAACTACCACTACTGTAATAGAATGTGTTTTGGGGAAACACACACAAACAACAAATGGACTTGTATGAATATTAAAATGCAAAAGATTCTTCATTTTCCTTCACACAAAAAAACTTTTCTTCACAAAAAATATTTTTTTGAAAATTTCAGTATTTCTAAGAAAATATAATTTGTGCCCAACTGTCAAGGTACCATGGTATGTCTGTTGAGTAATTGATAGTTCAAAGATTCCATGTTGAATAATAAACAATTCCTGAATATTCCAAAGGATTCTCTATTTTGCTTCACACAAAAATTTTTGTTAAAATTTGTTTTTTCAAACAATTTCAACATTTCTTTGAGTAATATATGTTGAAAACCTTTGTTGAAGCTGCCAAGGTACTACATTATTTCCGTATTGAAAACTGCGGCACACATAACAACCTACTGTAGAGGTGTCTGAAGTGCAAAGTTCCATTGAATACTGGCAACCATTTACAAAAATTGGGAGGGCTTTACAAATCCACATTCAATTCTAACCCATGACAATGATGAGCGCACTTGATGTATGAGTTGCAAACAAGCATGCCTAAGGGGATATAGGTATATTAGGCCATCCCAACTCTCTCATATGCTCAAAAAAAGACAAGACACAAAGTTTCACAAGGGTCATAAGCTAAATGCCTACTGCCATAGGAAAAACAACCACCTGTTGTAGAAGTTCTTACTGATGTGATAGAAACTTTGATCCAAACATGCCTTCAAAAATGGATCATTAAGTTACTTCTATGATCAAACTAGACATCCACAACTACTTTTGACTATGAACTTAGTTGTTCATTCCTTTTCATATAAAAAGTATCTTTAAGTATTGCGGACTTCATGTTAAGTGACAGGCCTGGCTGTGAAATTTCTTCTATGACTTGCATGACCAAATTGATCCCCAATGTTTGTCTTAGAAAACCAATTACCCACATGAGCACAACAATCCCAGTCATGCTGCTAGTCACTTACTACTCTTCAGACTCCCAAGCCTGACAAATGTGACCACCAATGTCTCTTGGATAGAGCAATAAACCACACATGAGCATGACAAATGTGGATGGTCATGTGACTCATGTACTCTTCACACTGCCAATTGTGACCAAAGCAATCAATGATGTTTCTTCCCAAGAAGCAATAAAGCTTGATGAAGTTGCAGACAAATCTCCACAACAACAATTAAAGGTAACAAGACAATGAGTGCAGACATAACCTCATGAGAGTCACTCAAAAAGTGACAGATCATCACCTTCATCACGAACAGCAGTGACAAGCTGCCATGACTACCCACCAAGTTCATCAGATCCCAACAGTGGGTGTAGATAAGCATATAATAATCTTCCCAAAAACTTGGGCAAACCATTTCACACAATCTGTGTCCTGAGTTTCTGTTGCCGTTCCAGAAGCAATGGGAAGACTCGGACGTGATGTTGGCTAGCACTCAAGAGACATTGCTAATCAAAAAAGTCAATAGTATCCTCATTCAAGCTGCAACAAGCTTCTGAAGGAAAGAGCTTTTATTTCATTTTAGTATGTCCCTGCAAGCATCTATGCCTAAAAGACATAGAGGCCTCTAAAGAGGGTGTCCCTATAGAGACAGGGTGTCCCATGAAGCAATAAACAAAGAATGACCGGGTCAATTCCTGATTATGCTGTCACAAACATCTCTGCACTGCCCAACATTGAGACAGCAAACTCTGCACCAAAGTGATCAACAATACTTGATCTGAGAAACCAACAAACCAAATGTGGGCATTGATGATTCCTGCTGGTGCTTAGACTGCTGTTAACACACATGATTCCAGAGGCAGCTTCTGTAAGTTGGATGATCTGCATGTTGGTCATCATGAACTTTAAAGGTCATTAGGAAACAACAAATTGCTGTCCATATGGGAGCAAACCAAACATGTCAGACTTTATCTGATCAAAAATCAAATGCTCAGTGTTGTTTAAGCCTATCTGGGAAGAATCAAGGCAGCAAACTCTACATCAATTATGCCAAACACTCTGGTACTTTGGACTCTTACTGCAAAGCACACAGCACTGAAACATCAATAGCTTCTTCCAACAACTCCAGAAGCTGACACACCTCAGTTCCTATACTTATGGCTCAAGGGAATTTGAAGCATAATAGTGGTCATATTGGTCAGAAAGAAACTTGACCTCTTATTCCAGAAAATTGAGATGGTAATAGCAGTGGTACAACCTTGTGTCTCATCAAAATTGTTGTGAATGAGAAATGATGTACCCTGCAAAAGTCTTGCTCACTGTGATCATTCTAGTCATACATCGTCTGGGTCAACAACAACCTGTTTGTATGATAGAGCTGCATCCCCATTACTTCAGGTGATTCTAATGAAGAGTATGCCCTCAGATTGTATACATGCCCAAATTCATGACTTTGCATCAGCATTATCCGTAAGAAGACTGGGAAGTATGATCACTTTGTGGTCCTAATGAGAACCAAATAGTTTCCCCTGCCCAAAATCTCCAATGGCTTGCTCCTACCCATGCACAGCAACACATAACCCAATAGCACATTGATAAATAATCATTAGGAAAAATTACTATCTTGCACCTAGGTACTGTACAAGGATTGCCCAAAAGCTTGATGAAGTTGCAGAGAAATCTCCACAACAACAATTAAAGGTAACATGACAATGAGCGCAGTCATAACCTCATGAGAGTCGCTCACAAAGTGACAGACCATCACCTTCATCACGAACAGCAGTGACGAGCTGCCATGACTACCCACTGAGTTCATCAGCTCCCAACAGTGGGTGTAGATA
>Ga0116231_10005558_pt1 | contig 24754 bp, 21 predicted proteins | sample S1TSphgellanicum_2_FD_89695 | JGI IMG/M metagenome (GOLD analysis project Ga0116231, IMG submission 89695) | Host-associated microbial communities from peat moss isolated from Minnesota, USA - S1T2_Fd - Sphagnum magellanicum MG | ecosystem: Host-associated > Plants > Peat moss > Unclassified... | reverse complement strand
GTCACTTTTCTCTGCGTCCACCGTCACTTTTCTCCCGCGTCCAGTTTTCCCCTCACTTTTCTCTGCGTCCACCGTCACTTTTCTCCCGCGTCCAGTATTCCCCTCACTTTTCTCTGCGTCCGTCCGTCCGCCCGTCCGTCCGGGCCGGTTCCGCCCTAGAAAATGCTAGCCGGTGGTCAGTTATAGGCCGGGCCGGTTCTGCCGTAGAAAACGCAAGCGGAACGCCCTGTGTGTCAGACGGACTAAGTGAATTTATATATAAGATTCAGCAAAGCAGTGCCGGTTGTTACTTGTAATAAGATTTTCGTCAGTTCGAAAACGGCCTTAACGGGGTACCAAATGACCGACCCCTTCCAAACCCTAATCGCTCCCGCACTATGGGCTTCTCCTCTTCTCTGTTTGCAGTTTACTTTGCATTCAGTCATCCCTTGTTGCTTTTGCACCACAGTGATCGACGATGGGATGGACCTGGTCTGCAAAGCACGAGCCACTAGCAAGAAGAGCATTGATCTTCATAGCAGCGGTGATCAGAGTGGTACTGGTGTTTTATGGAGAATGGCAAGACGCGCACATGGACGTACCTTACACCGATATTGACTACATTGTCTTCTCTGATGCTGCTAGACTCATGCTGCAAGGGAAGTCGCCATACGCCAGAGATACATATCGCTACTCTCCTCTTCTGGCGCTCTTTGTTTTACCCAACTCTCTGCTTCATCGTTGTTGGGGCAAACTCCTGTTCTCAGCAGCTGGTTTGTGACTCTTCTGCTCTTGTCTCCTCTAACCTATTCTTTTGTCTTTCTCTTTTTTTTTCTTTTTTTCGGCTGAGTAGGGTTGTTTGATTCTGGTTAACATTCTCCAGCCCCTGCTGGTCCCCAGATGGTGCTTTCTTTCAGCGTCTTTTGGTGATTAGTGTTGTGTAAGCAGAAGATGTGTCTGAGAGGCCGTCCTTGTCTTCTCACTGTGTACATGACATTTGTCTAGGCAGTGGTGTCAGCTGGGTGCATGGTGGATGGTTGAAGGGGAAGGGGGGCTCTGCTCTGATGCAGATCTACTGGTGGGTCATCTCATTGGCCAAGTATTGCAACAGCGGCGTGTGGCAGGAAATGTGCAAGTTGCATGCATGGCATTGTGGTTTTTCAACCCATTCACATTTGCAGTGGCCACTCGAGGGAACTGCGAGGCTCTTGTTTGCGTTGTTATCATTTGGGTTCTCATGTGCCTGATGGCAGGTAGCTACTGCTTCTTGGAGCAATTGCATCTGATATCCTCATGTTCCGTGGTTCTACATGCCTGTGCATTTAGCCAAAGTGTGAAGTATGAGATCTGGCATTGAATCTGTTTCTTTGCAATTTTGATTTCAGGTTCAAGGCTAGACTGTAGCTATAAGGGGAGACTGGTGATTTTTCGGGAATTGCAGGTCAGCTGGTTCAGGCAGCCTTTTGGTATGGAGTGGTTGTTCATTTTCGTATCTATCCTATAATTTATGCTCTTCCAATTGTCCTCTTCCTCAACGACGATTATCCTTCAATCGCACTGCGAAATGCAAAACTGGGCGTGAATGCAAACAAAGGGACATTTGGATGGATCAGCAGAGAGAGAGTCACATTTTCCCTTGTTTCTGGAGGGGTCTTCTTGGCCCTGACTGGGATTTGCTATGCTATATATGGGGTGGAGTTTTTGAATGAAGGATTGTTGTATCATTTGACAAGAACTGATCCCAGGCACAACTTCTCCATTTACTTCTACTACATCTACCTCCATCACAGTTTGGGCTTCACATTGTTGGAGTCGTTGCTGGCTTTTGTGCCACAAATGGGTGTGCAGCTGGCTCTTGCATCCTTCCTAGCAAAGGACTTGGCTTTCTGCATTTTCACACAAACTGTGGCATTTGTTGCCTTCAACAAGGTGTGCCCACCTTACCAATATCTCTTTAGGGTTTACAGTTTGTACTTGTGACCATAAATTCCTGGAGAATGTGATCTTTCTAGTCTACCAAAAACTGAAATGATTCTTCTGGTGTGGCAGGTCATTACTGCACAGTATTTTGTGTGGTTCTTTTGCCTTCTACCCCTTGCTGTACCATGGAGCAAGTTGAGTTGGCAGGCAGGTGCATTGTGCATGTGCTTGTGGACTGCTGCGCAGGTGCATTGGTTGGGATGGGCCTATCTTTTGGAGTTTCAAGGGAAAAATGTGTTCTTTCAGCTATGGTTAGCAAGTCTGGTGTTTTTTGCAGTCACTGTTGGGGTCTTGGCAGTTTTGATATGCAAGCACACACTCTTTCCAACTTTCCAACAAGGAAAGCTAACCTCAATTGACCAATCAATGCATACCAAGAGAGATTAACAAGTACTTTAATGCTTCGTTCAGGCAGTCCTCAGGGCTTGTATGTACAAGTATAGATCAATGCAGTAACTTTGATATTCAATACATGGCTTACTCGATTAGCAAGCAAATAAAAGACATTGGTGCTTGGCAATGCAGAATCTTCTCCAAAATCCTAAACCTTAATTTCATTGTTCACCAGCCACATTTGGCATATGATGTTCTACAACTTCACACTTGCCACTGGTTGTCATGATATGGTAACTAAGCATTGAAGGTTGCAACCTGACTTCCTGGCAGGCTCAAATTTCTTCAAGCCCAAAAGTTTCCACATTCCAAGCTTTGGAACCCTTTCAAAGGTGTATAAACACATCCTCTATCATAAGGCTTCTCAAAATTAGGGCAGAATCCAAGAATCAATTGAACTCCAATTGTTGAAGAAATGAATATGGTGTAGTATACACAGCAGAGAGTAGCATGAACTGGAAAAAGGCCTTGTTTTGAAACCTCTTATTGGGTGTTCTTCATTCTTTCACGGCATTCCAAGTACCCATAGTGCTTGTTGGTCATCACCTCAATTCCAACCCTGATGTCCACATCAGTGTACTGAACTCAGAAAAGTTTAAAAACCCATCTTTGTCTGTATCAAACACCTCCATTGTTGAATTCACAAGCTGCAAGTACAAAATTGGATGCCTTAGGAACCAAAATAAACTCTCTTTGTTTCATTTCATTCACATAGAATTACAGAAAAGGAGCCATCATTGCTCATGATATTGGAAAATTACTTCATGCACTTCACACCTGTAGGATGGGAGGAAATACAGGAAGCCAAAGCACATGACAAGTGGATTTTGTGATGATGGAAACAATAAATCGGGTTGTGAAAGATGATGAAGGGAATGTTCACATCTCGTATCTGTGATATGTGACCAATGATCGAAGACAGTTGCAAATGAGCAGCTGCTTCAGACACTCAGCACTTTCATGTGGTATTTGGCATCAGAAGAATGGGACCTGTTCCAACTGGGTCTTTGGGAGGGCTTGTCCGCAAGCAACTACCATGGCATCTGCAACCTCTGAACGAGAAATCTTCCCATCATGATCCGAGTCATAGAAGTTGTATAAAACTGCCCCATGTACAGCCCACAGATTTCTATCAATTACCTATAATTTCTGACATAACTACTCCCTTTAGGACAGAAACAAAGAGGTCATACTTGAGTCCCATGAGACACAGAAAAGCAGAGAGAATTATTTTGCTGACATGTTAAAACTTTGAGACAGAGTTGTTGACCTAAGGTGGAAAAGTATCTAGGAATTTGAGGAAATAGTTGCATTTCACAAAGTGAAGGAACTTGCCGTTTCTGAACTGACACAGGAATGTGAATCAACACAGCAGATTAGTGAATAGACACATGAGTTCATAGACTCAATGACTCTTTCAGAAATTTGGAAAGGATAGATGAAAACTGGGCAGGATATTCACCTTGAAGCTTCGCCTCAGGGGATTTGATAGACCTGAATGCTGTGATCTCTTTGTGAATCTCATTGAAGCTTACAGTGCCATCCCCATCAGTGTCAACATATTTGAATAGACCCTCCGTACAAGGTGCTGGCCACACATACTAGGAAATCAGATATGAGGTACCATTGCCAAATCATAGGAAAAGTGAGAGATAAGGGTGGCAAAAGACAGAGAACAGAAACAGTGCACGTACAAGGGCCAAGCAGATCAGTAAACTGTTCTCGAGTCAAACGTGTATGGTCTTTGCCTGTCACCTTTCTAAACCTGTACTTAGCACGCAATTCCTCATGCCCTGACACTGCAACAAATGAAGGTAAATCTGTAGCCAAGAAAAACGAAAGCACCAACTTGTGTAAAAAAGAAGCTGATGTCTTCAACAACACCTAAGAATGAGCTTCAAAATGTGGCTTGTACAACCAGTAGGAAGTCACAGATTTAGGTATGAAAAGAACAGGGAACCAGGCCCCAGAAGCAGAAAGAGAGACATCACAATCAATCCAAACCATTTAGTTCCAAAAGTGAAGTAGCACAGATGTGCAGGGTGAAGGAACTTACAGCTTCCAGGTTGGTGTAAGCAACTGCCAGTTCCACCCATGCTCTCTTACTATGTGTTCAGAGAGAGCACTCATGTCTAAATAGTCCCTGCCACAGACATCATTCCTTATGTCTCCTGTTATCTCCCCTCTCCACCTCCGCCTCAATACCTTGTAGATTTCAAGGTGTTACCAATGTGAATTACACCTGTCCAACTATATTCATATCTGTAGACCTTAGCCATGGACCCTGCAGCCAGAGTACAACAGATCTTCAGATTTCCTCACTTGAGTTGTGTCAGTTAACCCTCCAACAGTCACCATCCAAAACAGGTAGTAGCTCCGGATCCACCTCATAATTGATCTGATTTCTTGGAAAAACATAAGGATGTTCATCAGCCTCAATTGATGGTGGCAGGCTGCATTTGATATCTCTGAAATGAGCAGGAGAGATTTTTTTGGCAAATGTCACGACTTTATTTGTGCTAGCAATTGCATGTGTAAAGGAACAGGAGCAGTTTGTGAGTGTATGGTATCATCAAGCCACATTAAGTGGGGGACGAATGTTTGAAAATGGTAGAGACAGTCACCAGGTTCAGATTCCTGCATTCAAGATATTTACAGATGTTCCGGACCTTGTCTGACCGCAAAGACCTACTCTTACAAATGCAACTCTGATGAACCTTCACAGCTAATGCTGAAGGACAATGGCAATGTCTGGGCATGTAGGGGTCAAAAGTGCTCTCCATGAGATTTGTCAACTCTAAAATGACTTCTGAAGATCCAGCATGAAGTTTCCTCATAAAGATGCACAGGGCTGACAATACTGGAAAGGTGAAACCTGTAGTGCATGAAGCATTTGGCAGTGTAGTATTGCGACCTAGTCTTCATCATTGAGTTTTTTCTGTACCAGGTTTGAACCTGTGTTCTTAAACCAATATCCCACATCCTAACAAGGAGAGATAAAAGCTTTTACTGTGTACATTCGGTACAGATGCAGCAATTCAGGCATCTTTGATTGCATTTTTGACCTAATGCACACAACAGGTATGAATTTGCTTGGAATTGCTTCATCATCGAAGCGAGTCTTCTTGTTGTCACAGGTCATCTGACAATGAAGAAGAGTTTGGCGAGCCAAGGAATTCAAGATATTGTCTGTTGGAGCGGCAACAGCCACAGAAGGGCCTAACCTAACGCGGATCTAATACAGCTTAGGCAATTGGCTAACATCCAAAGGCAGATAACCACGAAATTGAGTGCCAGAAGAGAAGGGCCCCAAGAAGAAGCTGAAGTCTCTTAAAAGAAAACCAGATTTTGGAAATGAAAGGCAGATCAAATGTACCTTAGCGGTCTTGCTAAAATGCTGAGCACTTAGCCCAAAGAAGCAGCTCCCAGGGACAAAAGTGCACGATAAAGATAACATCTCCGCCTGCAAACACACACACACACACAAGCACGCACCAAAAGGCTTGTACCTTTGGAAGCTCAGAGAGAAGAGAAGAAAACGTCAAAATATTCGTCAATTCGGGATCATCTCTTGATTTACAGAAGCTATTCTGAAGACAAGGCGAGGGGGGAAACCCGTGGTTGTGATGTAGAAAGAAAGAAAACTGGAAAGATGGCGATGGCGCAATTGAGCAGCAGAGGCACAAACACGACAATGATCACAGAGGCACGCATACAAAAAGAGAACGGAAGAGTTGCGAGGGCACACATCTTCCTCGTCTTTTTCATCTCTTTTGTTCTCGACTTTCATCCAATCCCAAACTTTCTCATCTACATCTCATTCATTTCAAGTACATATTTTATTTCACCATACATTGCTCCTCAATTACATCCCATCCTTTCTTTGCATCCCACACTATTTTATTTGTAGGAGAATTGAGCCATTCCCAAGATAAGGGCCCACTTGCGGTGAACCCAAGGGCCCTTCTTTTGGGAATGCCCCGGTCTGAGGGGTGTTCCTGAAATAAGGGGCCAACTGTAGGTGGAGTTGAGGGGACCCTTATTTTGGGTATGCCCCAATCCAAGGGGTGTTCCTGGAATAAGGGGCCCCTCTAGGTGTAGTTGAGGGGACCTTTATTTTGGGAATGCCCCAGTCCAAGGACATTATGTGTTCATTTCGACTTACCTCCTCAACTGCATGCCATCCTTTTTCATCCAAAGCATGTTATGTACGTTTCCACCTTCCTCCTGATTTGAACTCATCATTTCTTTGCATTCCATTTGAATTATGGTCCTACAATTTAAGCTTCCTCCTAAACAGGATCCATTCTTTCTTTGCATCCCATTCAAATTAGGGGAATGCAATTTGAGATTCCTCTGAAATTGCATCCGTACTTTCTTTGCATCCTGTTGAAACTATTGACATGCAATTACGAGCTTCCTCCTAAATTACATCCATCCTTTCTTTGCATACCCATTGATCTTTTCTTTGCATCCCATGCAAATTATGGACAGACAATTTTTGCTTCCTCCTTAAATTGCAGCTGTCCTTTCTTTGCATACCCATTGAAATTATGTGCGTGAGCTTTCCTGCCAGATTGGATCCATTCGTTGTTGATACCAAAGAGCGCAGTTTGTGAATCCTGGAATAAAGCCTACTTGTAGGTGATAACTGTTGGGACATCTTGGGGGTTGCACACAATATCAAGTCTCATCACAAGTGGCTTAATAATTGATAAGCAGCACATCAGACTTCATTCCTAAATCTTCAAATTCATGCTCTTGTTTGAACCATTTTCAGTTTTGAGCCTTTTCCACATATTCTAGCCTCTAACGTTTCTACCCATTTGACTATGATGGCTGCAATTGAAAGATATGACCATATATGGGGTTTGTAAGGGTATATCACCTTTACCTGTAAAGACTAAAGACCTGCTCCCACTTTTTTAGTGTAATCAGAGGGCACCTTACCCAGCATATTTTTTCCTGTGCTGTTTGCAGGGCGTTTCAAATATCGCAGTGCCTGCTTCCAAGCATTCAAAAAAGCAGGCATTCCATTTTTGAAATGCCTCGCATTTTTTTTCTGTTCTTTTCACCAGGTATCACACAGAAGAGAATAGAAAAAAGCAAATTGGAGCAGGTCATCATGTGGCAAAGCCCATGGCCTCAGGCTTTACTGTACACAGAAGATCCCAACCTAGATGGTTTTCTGTATATAGAGAAAGAAACAAAGTATTGTTGGGTTGGGTCACATTTTGATATACCACCAATTATATAACCCCTTGTGTGGATAGATAATGAGTTTGGGTTACCCTTCTTCACGCAATTTAACCTTCAACCCAAAATAGATAAGATCTGAAATTGTTAGGATAACTTTCCAAGTTTCAGCTTGCAGTTTTCAAACATGACAAAAAATAACAGCAAATTGAGCTTCAAATCTAGTGCACATGGCATTGATGTTAAACTTATTTCAACTTCCCTAAACTTTAAAATATGATGGTCCCATGCACTATAATATACATCTTCCCGTGACTTGAATAGGACGGTCACACATATCACACTACAATAAAAAGAGACCGTAAGAACAATAGGCAACATGGAGTGAACAAGTATTTTACCCAAATGTAAAGCACTCAGAAATTTCCTAGTGTATTTGGAGGGCACCTTAGATCCATGACTATCCCTCTTAGAAAAGAGGAGGCATACTACACCTACTCCTTAAGAGTGTGAGGGATCTTACACCTACTTATAGGTCAATGGATGGTTATGAAGCAGGGATGGTAAACCATTGTGCAAATGTGCAACTAGAAAAGTTCAAAATGAAAATGTGTAAAGCAACTGGAACAAGCACACATATTGCTTGTACTCATGTGTACTAGTCTTTGAGATGACCAATAAATGAATGGTAAGCATCACTAGAGGTCCATTATGCCACCTTGTATGTTACAGTATTCTAGTTAGGAATCACTAGATGTGGAGTCTCACGATCAACCAACCTGGATCTCAATACACTTAAGGTGATGTCTCCTAACATTGCACTATTGTGCATGCAGCACCATTTTTCATGTAAGGTGAATCAGGACCCCTTGACCACTCATGGGCTCGTGTGTCATAGATAAGCACTAAACCCTCCTTACAACCCCGGCCACTGCGTCCACTTCTTCGTAGAAGGTCATCAATTGACCCACCCACCTGCAGCATAATGAGTGTCAGAACAACTCCAGAAAGAACAATTCTGCTTCTCAAGTTGTTACCAAAGAACCTATTGACCTTCAAAGGTTTTGTACCTGAACAACATACACAGAGCTCCCCATACTGGCACATGAGAATCTTAAATAGTTGTCAATGCGAAGAGGAGATGGGATTGGTGGTGGCTCAATCCGACTCCATGTGTCATCCTGGGTGTTGAATTTCCAGAGTGATAACTCAACAGCATGGCTTGAGAGCATGTATATACTTGGACCCATCACTGTGCAAGCAATAACACAGCCACCCATTGGAAGAGCTCTTGTCTTTTGCCATCCATTGGTTTTTGGATTGTAGGAATCCATTGATCTTATGTAAGCAAAGGGCTGCATTGATCGACTGAACATGGTACTAAATTTCACGCCCCCTATGACATAGAAGATGCCATTCACTGCTGCTCCCAAGCATCCATACCTCCTGCAAGAGGTGTCTGTCTCATTATGGTACCATAAACAAGAGCTCTGGAATCCTGGTTAATAGTAACCCTGAACAGACACTCGCAGAATGTGGACCTTGCAGGCAATTGCTGATGACATCTTGCTCTAACTTCTCCTCCCCTCCTATATTGCAGCAAATTTTTTCTTCAGAGCTTCAGCAAGCTTGGAAGAGACAAGATTCTTATTTCCTACCTAGATTTCCTAGGCAGCAGAAAACTATTCCTTCACCTTTTCTGACAACATGACAGCAATCATATCTTTGGACATGACATCTGAATACTTGTGAGGTGAAGGAAATTCATATTTCTGTCTTCCATCTGTTTCTATCAAAAACTAAGCTTTGGGAGGAATTCAGACATGAGTTTCTCAGTGCCATACCTGCGAGGCATGCTTGCAAGAGGTCTCCAAGAATCAAGCTCAGGGACATACTCTTCAGCATCAGCAATAGCATAACGAGCAGAGTCACTGTTGTTGGCACCGCCAGCAACCAAGATCCGGTCTGCAATCACACAACAAGCAAATTTCTTTCGAGGGCAAAGCATTGGAGCTCCTCGCATGATCTGTTTTGTCCACAAGTCATATATTATTGTGCACTCCAGCCCCAAGGGTTTGCTCAAGCTTGCCAGAGCACCAAGGATGAAGATCCTGTGTTTGATGACAGCAGGCTGAGCATGCAGGAGTGCATGCTCATTGCTTTGATACTCAATCAGCCACTCATCCTCCACTATGGAATGTAGGGAGCAGAGCAGCCCAGCTCTCCAGCTTCCCCTCGATCTGCAGTATACAGCTGAAGAGAGACTGGTTCCAGCACCTCCAAACAGGAAAAGCATGCTCTCCACTCTCCCATTCCTTTGACGAAGCTCATAAAATTCACTGGATTGGACCACAGCTTGCCACTTCTTGCATACCATCATCACAGTGCAGATGGACGCTCGTGGCATGCGTGCCAGACAGTCCAGTAAGATGTCATCAGGAAGGGAAGAGATGGATAGAGATGGTGGTTTTGGTGTTAATTTCAGGTCTGCCATGGTTAGCCATCTTGGTGACCAACATCCATGCACCAAACTAAGAAAGCTGGTGGATGATGCTGGTGGTTTCCTCCTCAAGTCTGGCACTTGGTTTCCCATTCCAAATGCTTATAACCAACATAAAGATCTGGAACTTGGAAAGAAGATGATATTCAGGCTACCTCTTCAACCGCATCCCTTGGGTGTTTCATCTGGTCACTCATGCCATTCAGAAACAACCAATCAGGCAAGAATCAGCTCCATGAGCTTCAATCTTATGATACAGACCTTCTGTTTGTCTGAGTGAATCAGCTTCCGAACTTGGTAGTATCTTAGAACCTGTAAACAAGAACAACTGCGAGGGACTGTATGAGATAATTACAATACAACACTGATTCTTGTTCTTTCTTTGGATTCTTTCAAAATGTGCCAATACAACACATTTTTCTTGGCAGTTTTCAAAGCTTTGCTTCCTTGCTGTGAAGATCATATTTATCTCTGAGAGGAACAAAATGATCAACTCATCACATATAAAAAAGCACCCGATCTCATGAACACCTTCTGCAACTTGGATCAGTATCCAAAACCATGACTCAAATTCCAGTATGAAAAGAAAAATGTTCCCTCTAGAAGCAGCAGGGGAGGCATCAAATGAAACCAGAACCATTTATGGAGCATGAGAGTGTCAGTGCCAAATCAAAGATACTGTGGCAGAATGATGAAGCAGGGAGAAAGAAGAAACTTACAGCCTTCAATGTGGTGTAAACATCTGCTGCTGCTGCTGCTAGCCATGGTCTCTCACTATGTGCTCCAATGTTAGGTCACAGAAAGCACTCCTCATGTCTCTACATAAACTCTCCTGCAGATGATGTCATTCCTGATGTGTCCTGTGATCTCTCCCCTCCTGCCTCTGTCTCCAATGAGGGTACCTAGTTTGGAAAATCAAGGGATGACCACTGCCATGTGTCTGAGAGCCAACCACATAAATCTAAGAGCATCCCCAGCGGTGCTCCGTATGTGACCCTGCACATTAAAATTGGCTAAAGAAAAAGCAAAACGTGTCATTTTGGCTCAGGAAAATGGTTTCAGCCAGCATATTTGCACAGTTTGCTAAGGATCGTAAAAGGCACAGCAAAGCTGTGCACCTGCGAGAGAAGAATGTAATAAATATGATCTGACTGCTGCTCCCTGTTTCAAATTGCCAAATCATAACGATTGCTCCAGGTGGTTTGCAACTCTCACCTATCTGCAGTCTCAGTTCCAGTTTTATGGACGGGGTTGCAAAAAAGTAAATAACTAAACTTGGATGTGAGAAATATTTTTGCAGGGTCACATACTGAGCACCGCTGGGGATTCTCTAACTACTGCAAGACCTAATGCAGCTATTTGCAAAGCAATTGAAGGCAGATCAAACATACCTCTTAGAAGAAGTCTCGCCAAAAATTGCTGAGCTCAAAGTTCAAGTTCGCATCTACCAGGATAGAAAAGGAGCTTTAAAAATGAACTGGCACACCAAATTCACCCCAGAGTCGCCCCCGAACTTTGGACGCTGAGAGAGAGAGTCCAAGCAAGCAAGCAAGCAGCTCCGAATTTTCTGTCACTTTATGTCCCCTGCATTTTTGAGCGCTGGCACATTGGCTTCTCAAACTGGTATTGCAGACCAGAAACAGGCCTGCGTACTCGAAGAACAAACGATGACAGAACAACACAGGCTACAGTCCAAACAATAGCAGCAAACAAACAAAGACACGCATGCGCCCGCGCGCGCGCGCACGCACACACACGCGCTCTCTTCTGTCGCGCTCTCTCGCTCTCGCTTTCGGGGAAGCGTACGCCTTAGAGATGAGGACATATTTTTCATCCAATTTTTGTGCAGTTGCTTCATGCCGGAATCCTTTTTCCACTCAGAGAGTTTCTATAAATAGAAAGGAGAAAAAGAGGATAGGTATTACGAATCCTTTTTCATCCAAAAAAAATTATTTACATAAAAAAGAAAAGAAAAAAGGTATACTAAACCTTTTTTCATCCAAAGAGTTTCTGTAGATAGAATGGAAAAAAAGAGGATAGGTATTACTAATCCTTTTTCATCCAAAGAGTTTATTTAAATTGAGAGGGAAAAAAAATATTACTAAGCCTTTTTCATCCAAGAAGTTTATTTGAATTGAAAATGACAAAAAGGTGGATTTGCTAATTCTTTTTTCCCCCAGGTGTATTAAATAAAAAAGGGGAAAAAGGATTAATTACTAAATCTTCTTTCAACCAAACTTCAAAGAATTTTAAATAGAAAAGGAAATAGAGGATTTACTAATCTTTTTTCATCCAAAGAGTTTATTTAAATTGAAAGGAGGAAAAAAAAATATTACTAAGACTTTTTCATCCAAGAAGTTTATTTGAATTGAAAATGAAAAAAAGGTGGATTTGCTAATTCCTTTTTTCCCAAAGTGTATTAAATAAAAAAGGGAAAAAAGGATTAAATACTAAATCTTCTTTCAACCAAACTTCAAAGAATTTTAAATAGAAAAGGAAATAGAGGATTTACTAATCCTTTTTCATCCAAAGAGTTTATTTAAATAGTAAAGGAAAAAAGTGATTCACAATTCCTTTTCCATCCAAACAGTTTATTTTAATAGAGAAGGAAGAAAAGGATTTTAGGAGGTCATGGCCACCATATGCACCTTTACAAAAAGGGGAAAAAGAGAGGAAGAAAAAAGAGAAAATTTTCTGCTATTTGATGATGAGAGTATGGGGACTAGGGATTCCTTTATCCAATTTTGGGATATAAAAAATCTGGCGAATTTTTCAAAAAAGGGAAAATTAGAGGAATTTACACTTGAAAAACACAGAATTTCACAAAAATTTGGTGGAAAAACAACAAAATATTTCAGAAAAAAAAAGTCAGTGAGTGGGACTAGTCGAATTGGACTTTGCTTTTTTGGTTGTACATTTTGACCAAAAAATAATTAAAGGGGGCTTGGAAGATGGTAACAGGATAAAAGGAGTATATATATTTTTTAATTTATTGATTTTTGTTTTGTGGATTTATCTAGAGTCTATGGTTTCAAGCAACCCATATATGTATATGTGAATGTTTGTATATAATTTTTAAAAATATTATTCAACATAATTATTATTTCAATATCTTTTTTTTAAAATGTGAAAAGGCACAAGAACATGTGCATTTTCATGTCCATGTAGATGGTTAGTGAAAAAGTATGAGGTAATTTCTAGGAAAAGGCATTTAATCACATGGCATTTTTGGGTGACATCACTAAGAACATCACACATTAATTTTATTGGACCCATCAATTTTTTTAAAAATATAAGAAACACTTAAACAAGGATTTTCATTAGAATCTTTTAGTGAGTAGACTTATAATTTTGTAGAAACTTCGAAATTTTAATAATATAAAAAATATTTTATATTTTGATGTTTCTAATCATTACATTAAAAAAGTTTCAAGAATGTAACATGTGTTTCCTTTTATTGAACATTTTGGTTAGGAACACAAGTTTGAAACATATTTTGGTTTTTTTTTTTGTGAAATTATTTTTTAAGGTAAGTATTTTAATGACATTTTATTTGGTTCTTTTTAATTATTAATTAAGTAGGTATAACTTAGTTATGAAAATTTAAAGTTTAGAACATGATTTTGAAAATGGCCATTGCAACTAAGAAAATACATTTGTAATGATTTTTATATCTTTTGACTCCAATAAATAATTTAAACCTTAAATTTTAGCATGCAATGGATAAACATGAAAAAAAATAAAATTACAATTATAGAAACATTTAAAGGAAAAGGGTTACAAATATTATTTGACTAGTTTTACTAATTAAGAAAATTATTGAAGTAATTCTTAATGATATCACCCAAGATATTTTTTCCCAACAACAAAATAAATCCAATATAAGAAAGGAAGTGATCATGTGTAGAAGGAATTAAATTTGATCAAGGGAATAAAATGTAAAGAAAACATGTTGCCATTAAGATATATAATGAAAGGGATCATTATCTCCTAGCTTTTAGCTCAACATTGTCCAAAGGAAACTAATGTAGTCCATTCACATAAGAAATGAAGGAAATTTAACATAGTAATCAATTATCATCTATTCTATGGATTACCTCAAAAATAACACCATCAAAAGCCATGGCATTGTTGGCATCTTCATGATCAATAGTCCTCATTTTCATAAATGAAAACTTCTTTTCTTGATTAATGCAAAAATTCACAACAACATCACCTATGCTACAAAGCAAGTTGTTGAAATCTCATTCCAAGAAAAAAAATGCATTTATGATAATTGTAGAAAAGAATTTGCAACAATAGTTTGATAGTAAAACATCAATAATGCATGTGGTTGTAACCTTGTGAGAGTTAGTCATAACATGTCAAGTCTCATCACCTCAAGAAGAAAATGTACACAAATGTGAACAAACCCAATGTGAAACCCCAAAGTGCATACAAAATAAAAGATTCCATTATAGGTAATCCAAGTCAATTTATAACAAATCCTTTTCATCCTATGCATTACATTGGTACAAATGCATCATTTTAAATTAATTACTTCCCAATGACAAAGTCCCCAAATTGGAGGTAATTTGATTATTAACTTACAAAAAATAGTGCAAAGACCAATTAGAAACAATTAACCCAGCCTAACCTAACAATATTTGTTCCAACATCAACTGGCACTTGACTAAAATATGTGGCAATTATTTAAAAAGAGAAACGCATGAACAAAGATGCTCAACGTACTTGATATGAAACATAATACACATTGCAATTGTATAGGCTAAGGGTTGGTTATGTACACCACATTCATACAAGTCAATCACAAGCAAGTTCACCAACTTCCTTGTTTAGGATTCATATTTGGCCTAGAAGTTGTGGCAATAAGTAACTAACCTAAACACTGAATTCAAAGCAACCCTCCCCAAAACAATTAGATTTGAGTTTAAATTTTAGTGTCCATAGGTTCATTGCAATAGGAATATTTGCAATGTTAGTGTTGAAAAATATTTCTATGAAGGTCCGACTTGTAGGTGTTTCAAAACATTTTGTGATTGTTGGTCAACCATTGAAGCTTCAAAACCCACATAGAATAGTCAAAATATCTAGCAAATGCATTTGTTGATGACACCTAAGAAACCCAATGGTCTTGTAACATTGAGTTTCTTGTAAGCAAATTTACAAATTGACATTTCCTCCAAGTAGTCCCATGGGACAAAAAAAAACATAATGACAAACAAACACATAGTCAAACAACTCAAGGTTCTCTTATGACAAGAATCCAATCCTAATGTATAGATTTCAAATGGATTAAAATGGAAGCAACATTGTTGTTATCATCTACTACCCACAATGGTTTTTTTTTTTTAATGGTTGACTTTCAATGTACCAAAACGAAGTCCTGAACATAGGAACAACAATACCTTTTTATGCAATGAAATTTTCTCTCACAAGTTATGAATAGAAACAAGCTATTATTCATTTCTTGCGGTACCAAACTTTTCATTATTATGTCTTTTGACTGCTTTGTGAAACCCTAATTGGAGCACATGCAATTGTGAGGACCAAAAGAAGAGGTACAAATTATGATTTATGATATATATTAATCTATGGCATTATTAAAAATGCCTATTTATACATAATATATATATTATTTTATTATTAAAATTTTATCATAACCATTAAGAAATTTTTATCATCAAATTATTTAAGTTACTGTCGATGTTGTGTGGGTATATCTTTTCAAATATACCCATCAAGTACAAATAAGGTATATTATTTATTTTAACCTAGATGTTCTAAAAATCAATATATATATTTGCATGGTGCACATACCAAGGGATATTTCTCATTCTAAAAAGTTATACAAGTGACAGCATAATATTTAAATATTTTGAAAAAAATACAAAAAATATTTAATTATAATTTTTTGAATTGACATTATAACCTTGGATGCATCTAGAGCATTTTCCTTGGCCATGAGGTTTTAATATTTTTTTAATGTAGCTTTTAGCCTTTGACCCTTATCAACCATCTTCCAAGTTCCCACATGTGTTTTCCCACCAAGAAATATAAGAAAATAAATATTATGAAATTATAATAAGGAAATGAAAAAAACAATTTTTTGATATCAATTTCTACATCTAGATGTTGAAGATGTAGAGATAATTGACAACGTTAACCAAATGTGACAATGGCGTATTTAATTGGAAATTGGGATCTAATTATGAAACTAAAGCTATTTATGTGGCATGTTTAGGGTGGCTTTTCAATAAAATGGATGTTAAGAGAAAAAGCTTATGAGCAAAGAGTTATATAAAACATGCAAAAAAAAAATCCTAGCGTATTTGGAAGGCTTGTTATATTCATGAATATCCCTTCCAGAAACAAAAGAAGATTTTATGCCTATGACTTTAACAAATTCAACACTAATAAATTATATTTTAAATTGTTGAAAATTTTAAAAATTTATTGCATGAAAGGCTCAAATTTCAAGCTTTGGTAATGGCAATCAAGTTTAAGTCTCATTCACTTTGAAATTAGGCTTGTCATATGATGCAACCTAACAATAATAAGCATTATCCATTTGGTGAAGTATTTTGATCTTAAGAATCATTATTTCCTATTCCTTTAGGGAAATAGTTGATCATTATCCTTATTATCCCCATTTAACCATTAGCTTAGAAGATTTTTCTAGAAATTCCTAGTAGGTAGTTCAAGGGTAACCTTGGTTTTTTTTATTCCTACAAAAAGGATAATTTGATCATGAAAAAAAAACCATAATATCTTTTTAGTTTTTGCATTCAAGAATTGAATAATTATTTTATTTTAAAAATCCACTTCAATAGTAAAAATAATAATTTATGAAATTTCAAAAATACACATAGGCATTTTCTTTGGTAGGTTTTTTAGACTCTAAACCTCTAACATAATACGACCTTTTCCAAACATTTTTTATTATTTGCTTTTGTAAAAATGGGGAGAAATAATGTTCCACCAAATTATAGGATGAAAAATGTTGTCAATTATTGGATACCTACTTTCCATCATGGATTGGTTTGAAACACAAAATTCTTGGGTTTTCACCAATTTTTGTGTTTTCCCCTCCCTTTTAATTGTCATGAATTTTAACATTTCAACTTCATTTATAGAATTGGGATATAGTTTGGGAGGGATCTGATTATGGGATCTCCTTGTGACTTGAAGGGAAAATAGGTGTGTGTTTGAGTTTTGAAACACACATTCATTTAATTTAAAATAGTGTAGGTTGTGTGGTTGGCCCAAGTGTGAACTCATTCCTAACATCCTTCTTCATCAAAGGCTTTCCAATGATACCAAAAGTGCAACAAGAAGCATGCTTACTTGGGTGATGATGGCGTGATTGTGTTTTGACCCAAGTGTGAACAATAAAACTAAAATTAGCTAAATTTGTGTTTAATTTTTAAATTACAATTCTGTTGAATTTTTATTTAATTTCCATTGAATTTTTTTTTTCCATTTAAAAATATTTTTGTAGCAATAAACCACTTAAATTTTCGTTGGATTTTGAAGTCTAACTTTTGAGTTTCTTCATAATTCTAAATCATTTGGAAGAATTTTGTAAGATTTTGCTACCAAACCATTGAGTTTCTTTGTAGTTTTAAAATTGGAGGAATTTTGAATGTAATTGCCCGAATGTGAAGTGGTTATCTAACTAATGTTTACTTTCAAAATCATTTTTTGTAATTTAAGTAAATTCTAAATGATGAAAACTATTTAAAATTCACCATCCACTGTACCATAGGTCTAAATGTTTATGAATCACCTTCATTAAAACTTCCTCACATTCATTGAGGGTTTTCCAACAATATCAAGAACATGTCCAAATTCTCCTCTTTTTAGTTTTGATTTAAATGAATTTTCAATGAGGAACTTGTTCAATATTTACTAACTTCTTCAACGTAAGTCAAAAGTTAGTTGCATGTAACAAAAATGAAATCAAACTTGACCTCAAATTGGACAAATCTCCAATTTTGTTAAAAAGAGATCGAAATCATGGGATTAAAATTTAAAAGGTTTGATTTTAGGACTAGATTGGAGATTTCATAGAAAAAAAAATATTAATTTTCAAAACTAGAACTAGACCATCCTTTGAAAATCAAGAATCAGACAACACTGATTTAAATACAAACATCATTAATTAGATCTAAACCATATAAGTTCTACGCTCTAATTTATAACGAGACTGGAATGACACAAGGACTCTACTTAAATGAAATCACAAACCTTCATTGGTGCAATAGTTTTTGCATTATCGTTTATGACCACATGAATGATAATCACTTGGAGGAAGAAAACTCATAAAGTGGTGCAATCACTTTTTTAAAAAAAGTAATATAACATCAAATAAGAAATTTCACTATGAAATGTAAAAAAAATATGACTAATTTTTAAAATAAAATTTGTTTGATAAACATACAAATAATTAGCTTCAATTCCTTTAAATCTTATTAAAATGAAATTTGAAAGATTATGTAAGAATTGATTAAAATAAAACATGTCAATTTTCTTAAAATATGAAATTTAATATAAAATTCGTTTTTGAGATAAAAATGTTTCTAATTAATTTGATGTTATTTTTAAAACTTCAATAAGGCTTTGATGAAGATTTAACAACAAAAATCATAATGAAATTAATTTTTATTTTTGTTGCCTTTTATGTTATAAAAATTTGTTATTGCCTTAATATAATAGTAGACATGCATGTATGATTTTAGGTTTTACCAAGCATGTATGGGGCAAACACAACTAGTTTATAAAGTTGGTTGGGGGTATGTAGTGGGGTTTATAGGTGAGAATTTAGAGAGAGCAAATGGGTTAAGGTATTTAATTTTTTTCCCTCTCTCTCAGGTTTGTTTTTTTATTATGGGGTTTCAATGGGTACAAGGAGTGGATAATTCAATTAGATTGAAAGAATTACAAGTTGTAAGTGTAGCTTTAAGAAAAGGGGATGAAGGGTTGGGAGGTTTTCTTTCTTTTCCAAAAGGTTTTTTTTGGGGTGAGGAAGGGAGCATGAGGTAATTCCACCACTTTCCAAAGGAGTTTTTTTCGGTGGGATTGGGAGAGGTGATGTTTTTGGGGGATAGGGATTAACCCAAGAGGTTGTTTCTTGGGTGGCATGGGAGGGAAAAGTTTGGTTGTTTCTCAAGGTAGGAAGGTGGGTTTTTTTTTTGTTTTTAAAAGAATTATTTCTTTGGTGGTGTGGGATGGAGTGGTTGGAAAAAGGGGGTGGGTATATCTTTTTTTTCCCCCTTTTTTCTTTGATAATATGGTGACTTAATGAAGATTTTTTTTTCAAAAAAATATTTTATAAAAATTAATACCATTTTTTTGGGCATGGAAAATTTTCAACACAAAAATTTAATTTTGAAAATTTAACAAAAAGAAAAAACATTCTCTTGTTTAAAACCAGACGCTTAATACATTTAACCAAAAAAGGGAAAAAAATCAATTTTGATTTTTTGTGTTTAAAATTTTTATGTACATGAGAAAAAAATTGATGTTTAACAAATAATAATAATATATTTGAATGAAAATGAAAATAATGGTTATATAGTGGAAAAACATTTAAGGTTTATGTGTTATCTTTCAAATCTAGGTTGAAATATTTGAGGTTCGGGTGTAAACATGAGGTGTATAATAAAAATTCATATGATGCCAAAGATATTGATGTCTTGTTCATTATTAAACCATAATTTAACCACCAAACCATGGATATGATCTTTTATTGTTAAGTTGAAATCTACCATAGTCAAAATTTATTAAAATTGAATAATTAAAATTCATAAGATACCAAGGGTATTGATATCTTGTTCATTATTAGACCATAATTTAGTTGCCAAACCATGGATATGATCCTTTATTGTTAAGTTGAAATCTACCATAGTTAAAATTACTTAAAGTCAATACAAAGTAGGAAAAGGTTTAGGGTTAGGTTTAGGGTTTAAGTTAGGTCTTTGTTGCATATAAATATAACATTGTATGTTTGTTGTTTTTTTTTTTCACAACATGAACAATGTGCTTGATTTAAACTTTCACCATTTGTTGACTATGTTTTTTATTTCCTTTGCAAGTGTGTGTTTATGCAAGTACATGTTTTCCCAAGTGTGTGCTTTGAAGATGGTTTGTGCATGAGTGTAAAGCCTAAGCTTGGAGCTTTGAGCTTGTAGTTTAAAGCTTAATGTGATTTTAATCCACCTATATGGATGGATGTGTTCATAAACAAATGATTTCATATGGATGAATGTCATTTTTGCATGGATGATTTCATTTATGAATTGGATTAAATAAATAAATTATTGGATGAAATTCATTCATGATTGGAAGATAAATAGATTAAAAATAATTTATATCCATTTTCATTGGTTGTTTAAAGATTAATATTTCAAACTTGAATGTCATTTAATAATGATGGATAATGTAACTACAAGGGAAAGTATAATGGTGAAACCAAAATAATTTAAATTTTTTTGACTAAAAATCATTTTCATCAACAATGTTAAAAAATTAAAAAAATGTTTTCCTGGGGTTGGGGTTACCCCCCCCCCCCCCTCCCCCTCCCCCACCCCAATTGTTGTTAAGAACATTATATATGTGTTTTGAAAAAACATGAAAATTTTTTTTTATTAAAAAAACCCCATTGTCATTTATGATAATAATATTTTTGAAGGAAGCTAATCAAGGTGCTTGAAATTGAATTTTAGTTTATTTCAAAAACCCATTGTCATCAATGACAATAAGTAGCTTAAAAATATTTAAAGCATTCAAAACCCATCGTTGTCAATAACATTAGTTAGATTTGACGAAAGTTGTAACACCTTCAAATAATAATGAAAAAGAATCCCACATTATTGTTCATGATGCACATAAATAGGTTTGAAAGAAGTTGTGGCACCTTTGGAGAAGAATAAAAAACCCCATTGTTGTCAACGGCATTGGCTGAGTTTGCCTGAAGAAAGGAAGAATTAAAAAAAAAAAAAAACCATGGGGTGGATGTTAGCATGATAATAGTGATATAATTAAAACATATTGAAAATAATGGCAGTTCAAACCATAGCCATCAAATACTTTTATAATGGAATTTACATTATATTACTTAATAAATGTTATATCATATAGAATTAAAATATGTTTCATGAAGTTCTAGTTAATTAAAATTAGGGGAAAAAAAAGTTTCATTGATAAAAACTTAATGATAAAATAAAACATTAATCCACAATGAGGATGAATGCTTACATTCATCCTCATGTTTGCTTCTAAGTTTATTTATATAACATTCATTTTGTGGTTAAATTTTTGGGTTTTACTTGCATGGGTATAAGGGAAAAAACATTTTACCATTCCAAGTTCCAACTCTAGGCTCTAGGTTCAAGCTCTAAGTTCATTCATAGGTTGCCTTTGTGCATTTTTGTAATTATTAGTTTTGCCAAATGCTACTTCATTTGTTTGTTATCAAATTCATTTTGGTAAGGGGTTTTTTTTTGGCACAATGGCCGTTGTTTTAGTGAAAGAAGCTACATTAGTTGTTACAATGGATGATTTGGATTTTGGAATTAAAGATGTTACATATGAAGCAAAGGTACTCAATGGAGGCCAATGTGTTATGGTTTTAATCTAGAATATGAAAACAACATCAAAAGGAGATCGATATTTGAGGGCACAACATTACATAATTTTAACAAAGGTTGTTGATGAAGCTATTCAAGTTTGTTTTCTTCAATCACACAACAAATGATCAAGTGTTCAATCTATATTGAAAAAACTAAATTCTTTTCATTTCATTTGCATCATTCAATGTTTATTTCAAATTTACACAAAAAATCAATCAAAACTTAATGTTCATTTCATGATCAATTATATTGAAAAGATAATGAAAATATGAAAATAATGTAATGAAAAATAAAATTTCAAAATGTTGGTTTTGAATATCAAAGAAAATTGGGTGTTCACATAATTTTCTAAGGTGGTCCATTAGGTGGTCTCTGGTAGTATAAGGTGGAAACCAATGTTGGTTGATTCTAGTTTTTTGTTGGTTTTAGTTGTTGGTTTCAATTCTAGTTTTAATCTAGTTACAAGGTTAACTTGGTTAGAGGTTCCACAAAATAAAAAAACCAGGTAAAAATCAGTTTGATGGTTCATAGTGGAAAGAGGAATTGGCATTAAATTGGACCGACAATTTTAGTAATTGGAAGAGATAAGAAGAATTGTTTCCAGGGTTTGTTTCAACATTTCCTAATTTTGGTTTTAGGTCAAGTAGAATTTCATGAGCATGGTTTTGTTGTTAGATGGTCATATTTTGTGAGTTCCACTGTGTTTTGCCAATGACATTATGGGAGCTTTGGAGTTTCATGGCACAAAATTTGTAGTCTTGCGATTACCCACATGATGATCCACATTTCTTCCATTTGGTAAGTGTTTTGTCTTTGTCATATTCAAGGTTTTTTTTCATCAAGTCCGCTTTGCCTTATGTGTTTTACAGGACTTTTTTGTTTTGGTTTCCTTATCGCCTTTTTTCTTTCTTTCGTTTTTTTTCTCCTTTTTCTATTTGGTCCTTTTTTCCTTTGTCTTAATTCTCTTGGCCTTACTTTCATAGTGCAAAATAGAGAATAGTCCATTATTATTATTATTACCTATCTTTATCCTTCTTTTCCTCCTTCACCTTGGTTTCCTTCTTCTTGGTATCTTATTTATCTTGTTGCCACAATTGCTAAAAAAATGGACAATTCCCATGTATTTTATGTTCTTTTTTAAATATCTTAAATCTCCTCCTTATTAACCTTTGTCTTCTTTTTTTTATTCCTTTTTGTTTTATTCACATGGTTGCAAAAAAATTGACAAAAATCTACTATTTTTTTTTTTCGTTCTTTGTCCTTCTTTAGACCTTAAATTTATTCTTTTGTCTTATTCTCATTGTTACAAAATTGTGTGTTTTAATGCAAGAAGACTTGTTGGTTAAAAAAATTAAGTGAATAAAAGCTTATGGAAGGCTTTTCAAAAAAAAAAACCTATATTTGTGAAATGAAACAAGATTTTTGATTTTGGGTTCAAAGGGGTTATTGTGTGGACTAGATGCAACAATTGTTATGGAAAATTCTTGTGGTAAGTCTTTTGTTTTGCCCTTTTTGTATGTATGTGATAGATGGGGGTATAATTTTCTTTTTTATGCTTGAATGATCTTTTTTTCTTGTTATTTCTTTTGTTATTATTAATCTTTTTATTATGTATTAATTCTTTAAATTAAATTACATTTCCACAACATTTTTTATTATGCACTTTTTATGCATTTCATTCTTTTTGTTTACAAATTATGTGTTTAGGTTTATTTATTTCTTGATTGATTTACCTTTTTCCCACATTTTCCTTATGTTTATGTTCATTTTCATTTCCCTTTTTGTTTTAACATTTTTTTTTTCAAGTGATCGGGGTGTTGTCCATAGATAGTCTTATTGCGCCTCCATTTCAAATAGTATGTGAAAATGTCATGTTGTAACCCGAAATTAGGTTACATCCAACTCTTGGATGTCACTGATTAGGGAAGTTAGGTCGTTGTTAATTAAGCCATTGGTTTCTATGACGGCTGCTTTTAATGAGAAGCTTGACGGCTACTTTTACATGAGAAGCTTTGCTGGATTGGGGAGAGGAGCTGTACTGAGGAGTTTTGCATGACGGCTGCACTGAATGGGTATGGAGCTTGAATGGCGGCTTGGAGTGTGAGGGAGGCGGCACTGGAGAATTGGAGAAGCTTCTGGAAGGAGCGAACGGCAGGTGGAAAGATAGATCAGGAAGGCCGTTTGGAGGAAGGAAGGGCAATGTGTTTGGAGTTAGACTGGATAGTGGTGAGGCAGAGGGGAGAGCTTAGCTATGCTTGAGATTTTTTCGCTGCGTCTGAGGGGTAGTTGAACTCTTGTTGCTGAGCTAAATGAGAGGAATCGAGGAGAATGAAAAACCATATGTTGAGGCAACTTTAGGACTTTCTTCTTTTTGATGCGAGCTTCTAATGGCCAGAAATGCTTGAGCTCTCGAGGATGTACATATTCTGTAAATAAGCAATGAAGAATTTCTTTGGAATTGTATCAGTGTAGAGATGCATGACAGGAAGTGTGTGTCATTGAATTGCTGTGTCGTTGGGTCGGTCAGTCTGTGAATCGTTAAGGGATCAGGGAGAGCAGGAAGCCATTTTGAGTCTTGGAGATGTTGAGCTGTCAACTGATGTGAGGCCGATCGACGCCAGGGATCACATTAGATAGTGTATGCGCTGTCTGTTTTCATAGGACCCTCTTCTTTTGGTATCAGAGCAAGGTTGCGTAGTTGAGGCCAGTATAGAGCTTGTGACAATCAAGGTAATATGAGACGTGAGAATAATGTCGTCGCCTAGTGGAGAAGAGATTCTTGAGGAGCTTTTGACACAGGAAAATCGTGAACTGAACCTGGTTTGTAGGTTCGATTTCTGGACCATTCAGAACGAGCCACAAAGGGGAGCCGTGATTTTACGATTTTTGGGTTTTGGTATAGTTAGAATTGTGGGTATAAATCCTGACCAAGCTCGGGTAGGGGACATTACTGTGGAAGTGTCCCACAATGGATTCTACACCAGTGCACGGGTCTGGGTGAGAGTGACAGATGGCGCAAGGGGGTGGGCATGGACCTCAGAACTTCAGGACAACTTCTACTTCACCTCTTACC
>Ga0116231_10005555_pt1 | contig 24756 bp, 21 predicted proteins | sample S1TSphgellanicum_2_FD_89695 | JGI IMG/M metagenome (GOLD analysis project Ga0116231, IMG submission 89695) | Host-associated microbial communities from peat moss isolated from Minnesota, USA - S1T2_Fd - Sphagnum magellanicum MG | ecosystem: Host-associated > Plants > Peat moss > Unclassified... | reverse complement strand
GAAAAAAATTCCCCCCCCCCCCCCCCTCTAAGTGCAACAAAAACTTTGACAATTTGCAAGAAAAATCAAACTCTTTTTTGTCAACAAAGGGAAAAAAATTATCATATGAACAAAGAAAAATGGTACCTATTCTAATTAAATTCTTGTTGACAAGAATTCGAACTACCAATTTAAAAAGGGTCACATAAGTCCAAGAAAAATTCACATACTCCACATAGACCTGGGCATATTTTTGTAATATAATTGGAGGGCACACTATGGCCCATAATGTTTTTCCTCTACAAAGGGTGGCCATTTCAAAAATTGAAATGCCTCAACTCCTTTTCTTTCCAGTTATACCCAGTGAATGTCCACCCAGTGTCATTGGGAAAAAAAAAATTTAATTCGACCCATGTCTTTGGGTTTGGTAAAGCCCAAAATAAGTTTACTTTGAAATCACCCAAAAAGTGTATTTGCTTGCATAAAAATGGAAAACCCATGAAAGATAACAGACAAAATGGATGTCAAAGAAGATGGATTCAAAGAATCCAAATACAACTAAGACAATGGATGAAAATGTAGGCAACAAATGATGAAAAATGGATGGTGTTTGAAAATATGTATCATATTTTCATATTCAACGACAATACCTGACCTGAAAATGAAGAATCGATGGTCGCCCACAAAATTAAAAGCCAATGACAGCACTACTAGGCATCGCCAAGTTGCACTAGACACAAAATTGCATTGAACTTGTTGCACTTGCTTGATGTGTCTATTGTGAATGGTTTGTGAATATGCGTTTAGGGGCCAATTTACTCTCATTTGCTTGATTGTAGATGCATGGATTTGCTGTTATCTTATCCTCCATTTTCTGTTTCAAGTTGGTTTGTGTCATCAAATTGTTACACAAATTGATTCTTTGGTTTTCAAAAAACAACATCATCCTCATCAATACTTCACCAAATCAACAATTTCTCAATAAGCTTCAAATTTTGAAACTAGTGAAGTTAAAAGTTGGCAAGGCTCTCCTTAATAGTGCTTTCCTCATGTGAGCGATTAATGCATCAAGATTGGCATTAAAATATGAAAAAAAATACTTAAAAAGATGACTAATAGTTATTATGAGTTGCTCCACAATTTGTTTATGTTCATGTTTAACTCACCAAGGAAAGAGACATTTCTAGAAATTATTGTTTTCGCATGTAACAAACAACACTAATTTGTGAAAGGCAAGGGATGGCATGGTGATGATTATTGCTTTCATTTAAGTAGCAAGATATATAACAAATGTGTTTGGAATATTAGTTTAGTTATAAGTTAAGCTTTAGTAATTAATTATGTTTTAATTTGAAATCGATTCAAATGTGAATAGGGTTTGTATTATTTTGTATTTGAGAAATTATTTTTAAGTTATGACTTTTAAATCATTTTTTATGACTTAAATTTTCAAAACACAAAAATTTGTTATCACAAGTATTTTATGTAAGTTCTCTTATGTCACATGATTTTATTTATATTTCATTTGTGTTTTGAGTTTAGATTTATATTGTTTATAAGTGAATCATATTTTGAATCATCGAAAGTTTGAAAGTGAGGTACCATTTGGGATGATCTATGTTATTTGATTTATGTGTTTGAGGATAGGGATAATTGCAAATGCTAATATGACAACGCACGATATATATTTCCAAGAGACATGATGATGAACCTCATGCGAACACATGATTTGAAGTTCAAAATGATCATCATCTTTTTAGGGATGTTCACCATTTGGGATCACATTGTCATCATATGTTCACTCGTATCTAAGCTTAAAGATCCAAAGAAAAAGAAAAAATTTACATAATTAAATATCATTAATGTTGATGTATTAAACCTATCAAATTATATTGTAAAACAACACAACAAAGGAAAATGGAAAGAAAATTAAATCAAATTAAATTATCACTAATTATTATTTAATCCTTATGCACCATTACCAAAGGTCAATGAAAACAATCTCGTGTTAGGGAAAAATCATGTCCACAAAAATTAGACAACAATATAACTATATGTCTAAAACAATTATATCAAACTTTTAACATGCACCTTCCTTATGAATGATTTTTTTCATCTAAAAATCTACAACCACACTAGTTTATTATGACACTTGCAAATTTGGTGCACAAAACATTCAATTATTAACTAAGATTAATAGGTTGAAAATGAATTGTTATAATAACAAATCAAATGTGAATGGGAAGTGATTTTACAAGAGGTGGATGGCAAGAGTTAATAGATTTTATTCTTGTTGTTTAATGGAAAAATGAAGATGTTTATCACATTGGAAATACAATTGATATTTATTGTTTGTTGAAAGTTATGAAGATAAAAAAAAACCTTGCCTTACTTTAATGTCCCAATTTTTATTAATACAAACCACTATTGGTCAATTTTTGTTTTTATAAAAAAATCTTTTGGTTTAAGTTTTTACATTTTAACTTTTTTGAAATCCAACTCTTAACCACAAGTTTGAACCTCGTTTGTCATATTTCTAAACCTTGCAATTTTGATTTTAGCACATATTTTCCAATTTTCTAAGCCTAGTTTGAAAATCTAATCTAGTTTCATGCACACATTACACATTCCCCAAGGTTAGAAATTGTATAGGTATAAAGTATTCCAACAATTTAAAATTTAGGTCTATAGAAATACAAAGTTTTACAATAAATTAAAATTGATTCTTTACTTATAAATTTTAGTTTACTTGCCAACTTTTGAAAAAAGTTTGAATTGCTTACTTAAAGATTATGAACTTATGTTCAAAAGTTGTTTTTTCAAGATTTTGGTTTTAGTTTTCAATCTAACAAAACATTAATTTCATAGTTTGATTTTTATTAATGTGGCTACATTGTTGGCCCACATATGAAAACACATTGAAGGCTCAACTGATTTTTCCTTCCAAACCCAATTTTTGCAATTGGTTTGAATTTTCAACAACAAAATCCATTTAAAGATCAACATCTTCCACACCTTAGTTCTGAAACTTGTTAAATAAGCTCTATTATACATTATTCACCAAGGGCTTTCCAATAACATTAAGAATGCCCCCAAATTCCAATATAATTTTAAGTTTTTATTTTATTTTATTTTCATTTTGAAAATGGTTCAATAATCAATAACTTCCACAGTATAGCTCCAAATAATTTCAAACCAAGTTGATGCACTCATCAAGAGCATTCCAAAGATACCAAAAGCATCACAAGAAGCGTTATGGTTTACAAAAAATTTGTTTGACAAAAAGAAAAAAAAACAAACTACCTTGCTTCATAGATAAATGTCAATTCCAACAAAATGATGCCAGCTTGGGTCTAGGTCATAAAAACCTAAACTTGAACCTTTGAATTTAACCCTACAAATTAGGGGACTTTCCAAAATTAATGCAAACATGTAAAAAATCCTCAACTTATTTATGTAAACCATAATATAAATATTATAAGAAGGAATTGGTCTCATTGATGCCAATATCAATAAATAAAAAATGTGCACGTGTTGCTTTTGAAATTACAATTTTTCTTATGAAAATTGAACTATAATAAACAAATGTGTTCATGTGGTATAACAGTAATGATGTCATCATGGATGCAAGCATTGACCAACACCATCACCAACATCATCATAAATGAAATTCATCCATTTTTTATCCAACTTGTAATTGATTTGTTGACTTATAGTTAATTTGTACTTCATTCATAGTTAATAATTCACTTAGTGTTCACTCATGGTTCATTTTGAATTATTTCATAATTCATTCATAATTCACTCATAATTCATTTATGGTTTTAAATGTTTTCAAAAAGTTTTATTGAACAATGCGCATATGGAAACTTTCATGCAAGTTCCTTCAAACTAAGTTTCCAAAAGGGTATAAATAAAAGTAAGGCCCCCAATACCTTTAATGTGTTCAACATTGGTTTAAGGTGTGAAGTTGCATCATAACATTGTTCATTTCATTTCAAGTTTAAGTTTTCATATGTTATTAAAAATAAATTTTCATTTTCAACTTTTGTCTTCCATGTTTCGTGTTATTATTATTTATTTTCATGTTCTATGTTTGGAATTAGATTAAGATTGTTTTTTCAATAATTTGTATTACTTTTCATGTATTTTGAAAATCCTTGTGTCTTCATAGCTCTCATCCTCATGGCTTTTGAATAAACTCCCATCATGCTTATGTCTATGATTGTCATCAATAATAGCCATCAAATTTTGAAATTAATTAAATGTTGGATTTACTTGGAATTGAGTGTGGACTACCCACTTTTTGGAATAACAATTGAGGTTGTGAATTACCCACCTCTTACCAATGTCATGATTGATGTGTTTTTGTAATTACATATATGTCAAAAGAAGACATAGTTGTTCCCATGGAAGAAATATTTGTTGTTCTTAAGTGCATCCAATAGGAAAATCAGTTGTTTTGTGAATTCATTGCATGTTTATAAAATAGTCAAGCTTTAACAATAATGGGGTGTGTTTTTCACTACACAACCCCAACTTAAAGAATCACAAATCAATCTCTTAAATAAGTTTGATGGAATGTGTTCAAAGTTTTGAAGTTTTATGAATCAAGTGCATTTAATCATTCAATTTCATCCTAATCATTGTCCAAATGGTTTTGCTTACATTAAATTCATCCACATGTTACCATCAAAAATGACTTTAACATGGTTTGCATCTATATTAGAACACTAATCTCCACTTTTAAACAACTTTGCAACATTTATTAAATAATTTCTTGCCAATTTTAGATATTTGGACAAAGAACACACATCAATGAACAAGTTGCGATCACTTTGCCAAACACCTAGTGTTATGTATGCATTTGAATTTAAACAATTAACATGTGACATTTCATAGGATGAAGTTGCATTCATGAATCAATTTAAATTTGGATTATGTAACAACATGAAATATTTGTTATTTACCATGCTAAATCCTACAACATTGAGTCATGCCATTGCACAAGACATTCAATGTGATAATAGGATTTTAAAATGTTGTTAAGAAAAACATCGGGAGTCATTCCAATACAAAGGAATATCATGCTTTCCATACCATCCCAACTAATAACATCCACACCAAAAAACATCATGCAAATTGATAGGACATGATTCAAACCATTCACAAAATAAGAAAACAACATCAATGTGCAAACAAACTTTGTTTATATCATGGAGAACCAAGTCACATAGCTAGCAATTGTTTGAGAAAGCAAGCAAGGTCCACATACCACATGCCACTTTTGTTACCACTTTACACTTTAAAGAACTGGAAAATGAGAACGTACAATCTTAATAAAGATTAAAAAATTAGACTTCAATGCATCATGCATTCAAAGTTTAGTCCTAGGTTATTTTCAAACCAAACATCTTGTATCCTAGTACCAATCACAATTAAGTGGAACAAGTTCATGACAATGAATAGTCAAACATTGTTCCATTCTAATGCATTTACATGTTTCATTGACAAGGAGTTATTGGAACAACATGAGTTGACCTTAGTGAAGAAGACCACATTAGTAATAATTGAAGTCAGTAATGATTGAAATCTCTCTTTAGGACCTATGACGCATGAAACCAAGGTGTTGGAAATCAACATTGGGTTGCATTTGAGCAAAGTTGTTTTCAATGTCATTTCATCCTTAACAAACCCTATCATCATTGGGTTATTTTAGTTCATTTTGCACAATCCACATGAGAATTCACATACAAGAACTTTTCATTTTGAAGTGTTGAAGGAAGAAACAGTATAATATGAGACTTTTCCCACAAGCGTGTTTGATGGAAATGATGATTATCACATAAATGCATTTGAAGATAATGCAAAGAACAATCAATGCATGTAAAACATCAAGCGTAACAAAAACCTTAGTGTTACCTAAGGATCCAAACATTCAAGACCTTTGTTTGTGTGAGCAAAAACTTTCATGCAAGCTATGAAAAAGGAGATGCATTATTGATAAGTATTTTTCCATTACAAGATCTTGGGACACAATGACATTAAATTTTTTTAGTACAAAAACTACAAGTGTCATATGCACGAAAACTATGAAGGCAAAAGGATTTCCAAGGTACATAAAATTCAAGATTAACTATGGCAAAATAGGCTTAACTATAATTTTAAACACAAAACATAAAAACCAAAGACAATAACATGAAATATGCAAAACAAAAGTTCAAATGGAATATTATTTTGATAACACATGAAAAAAATAAACATGAAATGAAACGAATAAAATTTGTTAAAAGAATTTTTTCATTCTTAATTATCATTTGCAACTGGTTTCTATTTCCCCATAACACATGCAATTAAAATCCTTACAATTGTCCAAGATAAATCACATGTGACAATACATATTGGAAAGTACATACGATTTCAATATATTAATTCACCTATACATATTTCTGCACTATAATTGCATAGATACAACTTTATATACAACTACAATGAAATTTTTACATGTGTTATGGGATATGATTTTAGGTAATAACATGTGTCACTTTCCTTTTTATTCAAAATTCAATATTACAAATGACATTAAACCTTATTTCAATATTCATCATTGTTAATAAAATAATAATATCTCAACCATCCAATAAAACGTAAATTAGATTTTGACACATGTCCATATGTGAAGGCCAATATATGGTGACACATGGCAATTTTAAAAACCCATCGATTATTATTTTTAATTAATTATGTAGGTAGGTTTAAAATAATTCAATTTTGTGTTTGGGTCAACATTTAACCTTTAAGGTTAAACCTCCTCCATTGGTTCATCCCAAACAGCATTTGGTACTTGGTTTGTGAACAAAACTAATACATTTACTTATATAGTGTGCACACTTGTAATGTAAGGCAAAAGATATGGGATAAAAATTTATTTGTAAGTGCAACCAATGTAGTTACAACATACATGCAATTACACATGATAACTATGCCATACTAACCTAATTTACCTACTAGATATATTAATTAAATATTATAAGTAATAAAAATAATGGATAATAATATAATATCAATATTTAAAATATTAATAATAAAATTAATTTTAATTTTAATACAACTTTAATGATTACTTATATAATTAGTAATCAATAATATAATATTATTATTACCTAACTTAAGCTAGGGTATATATAGCCTAACTATTGTAACTTACTAGCCATAAATATACCACCATATTTAATAATATTATAAAGTAATTAATAATATATTATTATACTAATTCATTAATAGTCATTAATTAATAATTAATAATATTAATAATTATAAGTATAATTTTAACAAATTATCCATAATTATGATTGCCTTAATGATTAATAATATTATAATATAATTTCCTAACTTTGGTTAATAATTAACATAGGTTAAAGTATTTAAAGGCTATTTAGTGTAACATGCTAAACTAACCACATGTAAACTAACATTAATAATAATAATAATAATAATCATCATCATCATCATCTTCATTAATGAATAATACTATTAATAATTATAAATTTTTGATAAATATAATATGGTTCAAAATCATATTTTTAGACTAATGTTGAATAAATTGAAAAAATGAAAGGTCCTATTTTTATTTCTACCCCTTTTAAGACTTAGTTCAAAAAGCTTCCATAGAAGTTTCCATATGTTTACCATCTAAAACATTGAACTTGATAACATTTTTAAAATATAAATGAACCAAAAATAAACTATAAATGAATTACATCTTAAATATAAATTAAATATAACTCCATCAAAAATCAATCAAAAGTGAACCATAAATCAATTATAAGTCAATTATAAGTGAATTCTAAGAAATGAATTACAAGTGAATTATAAGTCAATGGTGGATGAACTTCATCCATTGTGGATGAAATCCATCCATGTTAACATTGCCAATGATGTTAGTGATGGTGATGTTGGTTGATGTTGGTGTTCATAACAACAAATATGTATTTGAAAAGAAAAAATATTAACATTTTACCTTAGCACCAACCATTTGATTATATGATTGACCTTTAAGAAAGCACACAACCCCCATTTGAAGTGATTTACAACTTGTCACAAAATGAACTCGTGGTGCTTCAAAAATATATCAATGAAAATCTCACAAATGAGTTCATTTAACAATGTAAATCCCCAATTAAGGCCTTGATATTATATGTCAAGAAAACAGATGGTCCTATGAATGTGTGCTCATTATTGTGGGCTGAATTGGATTACCATCAATAATTGGTAACCTTTACCTTTAATATCAAATCTATTAAATTAATTAAACCATGCGAAGGCGTACACTAGGATTAATATGTGTGGAGCATACAATTTGATGCAAATACACTTGATGTTTTTCAACACCTATTGAACATCTCAATTTTTTGTGAATACTTGGATGATTTCATGGTCCATTACATTGATGACATCTTCATTTTTTCTAAGAACATGGAGGTTCATGAATGACACATACATATTGTTTTGGACAAGCTTAAGGAAGTTGGACTTTATGCCAAGTTGGAAAAATTCAAATTTCATTAAACTGAAATGGAATTCATGGGTTACATCATCTTTGGAGATGGCATTCTCATGGATTTCTACAAGGTTTAAACCATTGTGGAAATTAAGCTACCCTTACTTCAATTTTTTTTTAATTCCAATTTTTATCAAAATTTCATTACGCATTATTCCATTATAATGACCCTTTTCACTCATCTACTTAAAATGGATCAACCTTTTACCTAAGGAGTTGAAGCTAAAATCACCTAATCTTTGAATCGTTTTTCATAATTGTCCCATATTTATTCATGTAGACCTTTCTAAACCATTTATTTTGCAGATGAATGTTTTAAACTTTACATCAAGTGTTGTGCTTTCACAAATTAAGGAAAATGATGTTCTTCATCCTATCAACTTCTATTTTCAATATTTTTCCTACTAAATTAATTATGAAATTCATGACAAAAAATTCTTGACCATTGTCAATGTTTTTGAGGAGTGGCATCATTTATTGGCAAGAGTTCAATATGAAATCATCATATATTTTGAACAAAAAAAATTTATAATATTTCATGACCACTTGTGTTTTGAATCAACATCAAGCTCAATTGGCATTGTCATTATTTCAATTTTGGTTTGTCATCACATCCTATCTTAAACATTAAAAAACCAAACGTGTTATCCCATCATTCATACTTCACAACTAAAAAGGGAAATGAAACCTATGAACAATAGTGTGACGTCATCTTCAAGTCCAAACACCTTTGATTTCAAACATTGCTAATTATAACTATTGATGACAAAACCATTCTTTGTTAAATCTGTGAATATTTGAAAAAAAAACCCCTTATTGGCATCAAAGGTCAATTGAAAATCAAAATCAAGTTCAAAATCCCTCAAATGATCATAATAAATTTGCATTTTGAAATGGCTTGTTATATTATGATGGGATCTTGTATGTACTTGATGGCCCTAGTCAACTCCAATTTCTTTAAATTAAACATGATGTTTTGGTTATGGGCCATTTTGAATTCAAAATGACCATGTAGTTAACGTCTTGAGATTATTGATGACCATAGTTTTGGAAGTATGTGAAAGAGTTTTTAAAATAATGTGATGTTTATGTTTGAACAAAAAAAATTTATCATCACCTTCATCAACTCCTTCAACCACTGCCAATCCTTCCATTGTTGTAGTTTTCAATTTCAATGAACTTCGTCATAGATTTTTTGCCTTCCAATTTCTATGACTCCATTTTGGTTGTGGCATGGATCACATAATGAAAATGGTCCATTTCATTTCTTGTACCGAAATAATTAGTAACAAAATGACAACAAAGTTATTTATTGATCATATTTTTTAATATCACGATTTCTCTAAAAATATCATTTCTAATTTTAAACATTCAATTCTATAAGAGGCCTTTTGAGCATTTAAGCATAAAGGCAAAAAATATCATTAGTTTTTCACCTTAAACAAATGGGAAAATAAAACAAGTTAGCCAATTTTTAGAATGGTATTTGTGTTGCACAACCAATTATCATCAAAAACAAAAAAACCTTTGGGGAAACTAAATTGCCAAAGATTTGGTCCATTCATTATTAAAAACAAATCAATCTCATAGCCTTCCAACTCAAAACTTCTAAATTTATGAAAATCCATCTCGTGTTTCATGTTTCATTATTGGAGCCTTACTATGCATCCATCATTTTAAGAAAAATCCCCAAACAACTTCCATTAATGGAACTCAATGGTGAACAAAAGCATAAAATGGAAAAAAATTTGAATTCAATAATAGCAAACCATTATTTACAATACTTAATTCGTTGGCAAGGATATGATGTGAATGAGTAAACATGGAAACTAGCTAAACACTATTGAGTGACCATGGAAAAAATGAGAGAATTCCATCATGGATACTTAAATAAACCCAAAATCATTCCTTGTGGAACTCATTGTTAGTAATTGTAAACCAATTTGTAGTTTACTTGTAATTGACTTGTTGATTTATAGTTGATTTGTAATTTAATCATAGTTGACTTTAATTCGCTTGTAGTTCATTCATCGCTCAATGCTAGTTTATTAATAATTCACTTATAATTAAAAAGGTTTTCAAGAAGGTTTTTTGGATGATAAACATATAAAAGTTTTCGTCATGGATTCTTTGAATTATATTCCCAAAGGGGGTGAAAATAAAGATACAACCAACCAATACCTTTAGTATTTCAACACCAATTTAATGTGTGATCTTGCACCAAAACCTTGTTTGTTTCATTTTGTGTTCAAATTTTCATATTTTATCAAAATAATTTTTCATTTTGAACCTTTGTTTTGCATGTTTTCATGCCCATGATAAATGCTATCAAAATTGAAACCCCATTTTGTAATATGATAATGTTATTCATTAACAAAAAAATTAACAATAAAAAGTTTCCATGTAGCTATTTTTAAATTTCATGAAAATGAATTTCATAATCAATGCATGCAAAATTGTTGTGTATAACATAATATGTCATAGTATGTTTGTTATTATGATTGCATCACAAAACATGGATACCATTAGATTAATGGGCTAATTAGGTTCTAGGGTTTTCATACTAGAGGTTTAAAATATCCTTGAAACCTAACCAAATAATCAACCTATTTTTAAAATTGAATTATAATTTGAATTGGGGTTCTCCCCCATTTTTAAAAGGTTAAAGTTTTTAAAGGTACATAAATGGGTAGATGCAAGGTTGAGTGGCTTATTTTTGTGACATAATGACATTTTTTTCTTGGGCACCTTTTGTTCAAATGTGCATGGTAATTGATATATCTAAACAAAAAATAATTGGCAATTGGATTTATATTAAAAACTTCATTATGAACACATCCATGTTGTTATTTTTGAAAAAACTCAAATCAAGAATCTTTCCCATGAAAATTTTAGCTAAATGATAGTTATGGACTTTTCAATGGTCAGAATTAGACCATATTTTCATAGGTCCATAGAAGGTGCAATTTGAACTATTTTTCAATTTGTTTTCCCTCACAAAAGAATGTTTCCACAAAATCTACATGGGGCACTATTAATATGGACTCTTATCATTCCATGACATATGCTTGACCAATAAAATAGGAACAAATTGCTAGTTCATCATTGATCCGATGTTGTTTTTGGACTTTTATGGAGTACAAAACTTGCCAATAATGAGATATTCAATCTTGCATCCACCCAAATACATTTTTTGGGAATTTAATTGTGTGCAATGGAGATGGAATTAGATGTTATTTTACATTGAACCAACTTTAAATTCTTTATGAAAATCATATGAATGGAAGGTTTTAGATATTCAAAGAATTAATTTCAAGATCAAATTGGAGTTTCTTTCAAAAAGAAAAAAAACAAAGACTAAAGGTTCCTTTTGAAATCAAGAATTGCGCAAGATAAGTTGTTGTAAGCTAGTTTTTTAATTCTAATTGTTTCCAAGGTCATCAAGAGATTAAAGACCATCACACATTTACACATATTTGCATGGATTTACATGGTGGGTAGGTGTAAATCATTGACAGTTCTTAAAGATTGGTTGTGAAGAGTATGTGTTTTCTCTCCAATTGGATCCACATTCCGAGGTTTGATTCCCAAATTCAAAGATCATAAAAACCACATGCCAATGTTAAATTGTTTATCTTAGTTGCACAATGTTTTAAAAAAATGGTTCAAAATTTGTACCAATTTTTTGCCTTTGTCATTTGTGTTTTGCTTTTCACCATTGTTAAATGTAATTCCTTCAAATATGAATGCAAAACTCTTCACCATTGTTCATAGTGTTTCTTGAATTGTGGGATATGAAAATTTTGTGAAAGTATTTGCATGCATTTTGGTGTGCATATATGTGGTTTTTTCCAACATTTCTTCAACCTCATGCTTGTGTGGGTTTTCAAAGATTGATTGTAGATGGAAAAATTAATTGTTGTAAATGGTTTTGGTTATGTTAACATTAAATAATTTTGCAATTTTTGATGCATCATACAACTAATGGTTATGGAAGGAATCATAGACCTTTGAACATTCTTGAGGTAAAAATCTTTGAACTTTTCTTTATTTAGTAGTATTTGAGTTTCCTCCACCTGATTGAAGCAAAAGATTCATGTCATTTTGCAACTAGATGTGTCATCTTGCCATTGGTGGAAGCAGTGAGATATCTTTGAACTTTTTGGCAATAATTTTTTTGAGATCTATTTTCATTTAATAATATTTGGAATTTTTTTATCTCATTGAAAAATAAGCTTCAAACTCTATCAATTCTTATGGAGTGGATCATTCAATACACAAAGATGACCACATTTTGTTTATTGGACCAACTTTTATTGTTGTCGTCATCCCTTGTATCAATCTTTGCATAATTGAATTTGAAGTTCACTATGATTTTGGAACTTGTAAATTCTAAGTTCAATCAATTTTTTCTTCCTTATGGATTAATGCACCTAAGAAATATAAGCAAAAAATTGCATTTTATTTTTTTATATTACTTTTTTCAAATAGGGAATTATTGTAAGGTGAACCAAATCTATTACAATGATACTTTTAATTCTTACTATTGTATGTCTTGGTTTAACAATCTTAGAGAACATGGTGAAACATTCTTGTGGAATTGTTGTTTCAATGAAGGATTCGTGAAGTTTAATGATCTAAAAACATGTAATGCAACTTTGTCTCCTTATTATTCACAAGACTTTTGTTTTGTAAGAAATCCTTTCTTTGAATGTTCACCTCCTTTGGTTATTGCATTTTCTAATGAAAATTGTGCAATGTTTTTTTCCTCATGTTGGTTAAAGGCAAGCACATTAGTGGTTCCAAAACATGAAAGGGCCTTTAAAATAAATCATAATTCAACATCATGTAATAGTTGTTGTTGCATTGGGAAAAAATACTACAATTTCTTTGCTTGAAGATGGATTTAATTTTTTGTTTCAACAAGTTATAGTTCATGCTATAAAGGCATATCCAATCATTACTACATAGTTTGACATTTTTAGGGTCACTTATGTTTGGTGAACTATTTGTGTTTTTTGAAGTGGCATGAAGATTTTTTTTTTCTTGATTTTATTATTGACTTTTGAATTTTGAATTTTTCATTATCCTTCATATAAGTACCCAACATTTATTTTCATTATCAATGTCATGTTATGTTATTTATATAACCTATCTTGCTAGTTGATAAGGTGAAAACACATTCAGGGGGATTGTCTGGACTATCACAATTACAATTTTTGAATCTTAAAATGTAAAATAATATATTGCCCATTAAGATTGTCATTTCTTGAATCATCCATACTAAAATAGACTTCATTAAGAATCACATTAAAAACTATGGATGGATTTTTATAAAAAAACAAATTCATAGTGGATTTTCGAACTAATGACAATCTCTTAGTTAAATAGTAAAAAATTGACATGTGCATTTTAAAAGTATGCCGTAATAAGGTTAAAAATGTTATAGAAAGATTATACAACATCAAATGAAGTGTTTAAAAGTAATAAAAATTGAAGCTTTCCTTATAAATTTCTTTTTAAAAATTTTTATTATCAAATTTTATTAATCCATTTTTCATTCAAAACTTCATGTTTTTACATGGATTTTTTTACCAAACATATGTTTAGTGATGCGCCCCCAAGTTCCTTGTTAGACCCAAAAAGGGTCCAACTATGTTAAAGAGCGGAAATAGTTGGAACTTGGTGCCACTCCCAACTTCCAGCACTAAAGGGGGTGAGAGGGGCGTGCTGAAAGTTCCGGGATTAGACTAATAAGAAAACAAGTTATTTAGTTATTTGGTCCTACATCCAAAACCAACCAACAAGTTGATTAGAACTTATTCTGCACACTTTTGGTGTTGGGACAAACCACAGGTAACCTTAAACTCACTTGACTCACCATAACCCAGACTCAGGGGAAGCCACCACCTTCCCCCATATAGTATTCTTTGTGTCTCTCCGCTGCACTTGCATCCAAATGGCATTTTTTTCCCGGGACTCCCAAAGTGGAGTCCTGAAATTGTCCTGGTTTGGACTCCTAGGACTTTGGGCGTTCATAACTTCTCGTTCCAACTTCCGATTGGGACGAGGTCTAAAGTAAACTTGTAGTTCTCCTTGAGAGTTTTTCAACGGTGTGTTGCACTCCACCTGCACACACCGGAATCGGGTCGATTCCTGACTTTTAGTGACCGAGAGTCAAACTACCAGTTTGACTCCCGGCCGTTCTTTCGCCTATAACTTGTGCTGCAAATGTCCAAATGGCTCATGCAAGACCATTTTGACATCTACACTTTGAAACCTTTCCAACGGTATAAAGAACACCTCAATGCGAGGTGTTTTGACCCCTGTAATCGAGTTCTAAATTTTTGGGAGTCCCAGAGGACTCCCAAGTCCCATGTTCAGGAGTGTGAGTGGTGACTTCACACTTCCCTCAAAGTGGGGTTGTAACATTTAGGGCCATGCACACATTTGGGGTTATTGATATTTTTTAATGAAAACATATGGAAATGTACATAGGATGCATAAACTATTAATGATCAAATGCAAGAATTTTAGTTATTATTGAAAATGGATTCTCAAAAGGTAGAAAATGAGCCATCTAACCAGCTTTCATCCGACAAGAGTAATAACTTGCTAATGGTAGGAATGCATAAATGTTTTTCCTTTTGTAAATGGCCTTTTTGCTAATAGACAATGGTTCTTTTGTAATAGTTGCCATGGTTATTTGAACAAATTTACTTTTGCTTTGCTTGCTTAAGTTTTTGCATGGTGAATAAAATGGATGAAACTTCATAGGTTCATATATTGCATAGAGCACACACATCAAATGTGGGCATGTGTATTCAACATTGTCATTGTAAGATTATTTGCTAATTCACAAAATACCTTGCATTATGGTTGTGTAATTTCATGATTATAGGTTTTGCATAAAATATTTTTTAAGTTGGTGGATGGTGATGAGCATATTTAAGGTTTGAGATTCAGAAGCATTTTTGCACTTGATATGTTGAATGAAAAACTTTTAAGCTTGTCATATTCCTTGTTTATCACAAAGCCACCAAGGTGTAAACACAATAAAAGGAGCTTGTCATGCCCGTACATGGCCTCATACATGATGGCCAGTTACGGGCATGCCCATGTGCGGTTTTAGGGTTAATGTACGGTCTTAAGCGACTGTACGTTATTAAGTACTTAGGGTTTTAGTTATTTGGTGGTAATATAAAAAGCCAAGCCCTTTCTTTCTCCCTTTAGTTTTTCTAGAATTCCTTTGTCAGGAGAGTTTCCTCCATAATAAGCTAGGATTTCTAGATGCTCACGACGGCCATTGCACGGCCACCGTCTACATACATTTCATTTTTTTCTTTCTTTGCAATTCAATTTTAGAAAAACTCCACTTTTTGTTGCTTCATGTTGAAAGCGGCAGATTTCTTTTACCTGTGAGTTTTTAAGTTATCGTTGTTATTGCTAGTGTTGCTGGTGCTACTGGTGTTGTTGCTGCCGGAAGGTGCTAGTGTTGCTTCTACCGCTGAAGGGAGTTGACATTGTTACAGGAAGGAGCTTGTGTTATGCCAACCAACAGAGCCGGGAAACAGGTTTCAAAGCTCTTTCTCTTTTCTCTTTGTCTTGCTCTCTTTCTCTCTTGAAACTATCGAGTAAAAAAAATAAAAAAATAAAAATTTAGGCGGCCACCGCCGCCATCGTTGCAGAGCAACTAAGCACCACCTGCCATCGTTGCCACGACGTGAATTGCAGCGCCATAGCACCGTAGTGTCGCAATGTTGCGAGCTGCAGCAACGTGCCGCAACGTTGCAACGTTGCGAGCCACAGCAGCATGCCACAGTGTCGCAACGTTGTGAGTTGCAACAATGCCGCAGCAAGTTGTAGCAGCACCATCGTTGCGAGCTCCAACAGTGCTGCACAGTGCTGGAGTGAGCTGCAGCAACGCCATTGTTGCAAGCTCCAACAGTGAGTTATAGTAGTGCCATTGCTGCGAACTTCAGCAACATTGCATAGCGCAACGAATTGTAGTAGCGTTGCAACAATAGTAGTGTTGCGAGCTGCAGTGCCATTGGTGTTGTAGCATTGCAAGTGACAACATTGCCATCGCTGCGACCTTGCTTCGTTTGACGTCTATTGGACTTTTGTCGGACTCTTGTCAGACGATTCGTTCAACTTTTGTCGGACTCTCGTCGGACGATTCATTCAACTTTCGTCCATTAGACTTTCGTCCATGGGCTTCCATCCATTGAACTTCCGTCCGTTGGACTTTTATCCATGGACTTCTGTCATGCGTCCTACACCCTATGCCCTGTTGTCTTACGTCATGTGCCTTGACGTCCTACGTCCTACACCTTGACGTCCTACCATTATGTCGTCTTGGTTTTTTTCATCCAACATCTGTTTAACCTTCACGCAATGTTTGTTGGGCGCGGGTTATTCCCAACGACGCACTGTATTATTCTAATTGTACACTGTGCTTTTATCTAGTGCTATGTATTATCACAAAATTTTAGGGCATGGGACAACACCATGTCCTTAGATGATGAGAGCACTATTGTTCGGCTAAAGCCTAGGTATCAACTATGAAGTAACACACAATTCTTTGAGTCGATTTCTTTAAGCTCACGATCTTCATGACGGTACGATCAAATGTCCACAACACCACCGTCATCTAGTACAACTCCTATCAGGAATTCAGGTTCAAGTTACACTACATCAACAATACATCAAAATCCATTTGGAGGGGTTAATTAGTGGGGTATGCTTGTGGCTGCACCTATTTTCACACCATCACCGTATATTCTGTTGCAAACTGTGACATCAACACCCATATACACCATGGAGGTGAGCAGTTCCTCTGGGAGAATTGAGAAGTTCAGCGGAAGGCCATGTACTATTTCTTTGAGGGAGTTCAAGGCAACTTTCTCAACTATTGTTTGTGAATTGGAGCTCAAGTATGGCGTTAATTACACAGAGGCGTTTACATTCAAACAATTGGCCCATTATGTGCATTATGAGGCATTGGATGTCTACGAGCAACATTCTGCAAGGATTTTGGGCATCACCCAGATTCCCAATCCAGCTTATGCCATAGCCATCGCCACCGCCTCTCAAGCTGCATTACAAGCTGCAATTGCACATCATGGGAATGTGCCCAATAATCCAGACCTGGTACCTACCTTAGTAAACCTTTCTCCTCAACAACTCATTGCTGCTACTGCAAACATTCCTCCCACCATTGATGCGCCAACTTTTACTGATCCAGTGGGGGAATTCTTTCGAATTCTTAAGCTGGAATTTCTAGTCAAAAGTTTTGAAAAAATTCTGCAGCTCGCCACCTTCTTTCGGCAGAAGGATGAAACCCTCAAGATGCTCTATAGGAGGCTTCTCAAACTCAAAGAGAATACCCAGAGCATCACAGACCTAGAAGTTACCCACCGGTATCTTCGTTCATTGGAAGGTACTCCAACACTCCACGCGTAGGTTTTGTAACGGGTCTTTACAGAATTTGGAGACTCGTACACTTTGCTAGATGTGTACAACATTTTTGAAAAGCTAGAATTGGCTCATGCACACTATGAGGCCAGTATCATGAGGCCTCCATCATGTTCAAGGCCTCAGCCTACACCAACTAGATCATCACATTCTTCTTCAAGGATTAAAGTGGTGCACTTGGTTACACCCATCCTACCTTCTTGCAACTACTATGGCAATCCTGCCCACAATGCTAGTGAGTGCAACATTCCTTTCGAGGATCTCTTTTGTGATTATTGTGGGAAAGAGGGACATTAAGAATCTGTCTGTTTTGCTAAGTTCCCAAAACGAAAGCAACTCCGATTACAACGGCAAAATCTGCTAGCATCTTCCGCTGTCCTTCAACTAAAAACCAAGGCACCTCAGCCTTCCACTCAGGCTTTGCCCACCAAGGGTAATTCCAACAAGAATGCTAAGAAGAAGGAGCACAATGCTGACAAGAGGGAGGTGTTTCAAGCCCATGTAATTCAAGTTCAGACTTTACAAAATGAACTCGAATCATTGAGGGCCCAACTTGTTAATCTAAAAGGCAAGTCCTCCCAACCAGCTAGTCATGCCCAACTTATACAAGGTTTAGGATCACGAAATGGACCTCTTAGGTCATTCTATGGCCTTCCACACGATGCCATGGTTGGGGAGTATGTTCTTTCCACTCCACACAATTCTAGTCTCACACCAGAATTTGCTACTTCTTTTTGCCCTTCCTATGACACGACATAAGAAGCTAGTGTGGCACCCAAAGAATCTACCATTAGGCAGGTAATTCAGACTGATGGACTCGCATCTAGTTCAAGTCCTATTACCAGGGCTAGAGGAGTTCGAGCAGTCATGCCATAATCTTTTCGTCCTCTCAAGATGGAAGAAGAACGCACCTTGTTGGCGAGGGGGGAGGAGACTACTACACCACAAGCTGTTAGGGCATCAAATTATCGTGTCCCAAGAGTACATGTACATCAGGAAAACACACAATTTTCCACTGATCAACTTATGGAATGCCAACTTCAAATGCATGGAGTGGCGCACAAGTTTGTGAGTACACCATTGTTTTGTTTTCAAGATTTGAAGCTAAACACCAGGGACATAATTACAATCTTAGAGGATACCTTGAACACTACATCAGGTCCTCTACTAATCCCTGACCTACATGCTATAGAGGTCCCATCCAACACCTTGGAAAGACATTTGATTAATTCACGTGTTGAAGATGGCGTTCGTAATCTGGTCACTAGTTCTAGCATGGCTAAACTAGTGGGCTCTCTTACTTTTGATCCTACATTCACATATCACAAGGGAATTCATAACACCTCACTTGTGGATTTGTTATTCAGCAAAGGTGTTGTGGATAGCCATTATCTCCACAAAGTCTTTCACTCATTTTCGAAGGTGGTGCCTAGTGAGAAAACTTCCATCACCACCAGAGTTGCCATTATTGACAATATTGGGTCAGCAATCAAAGTGGGAAGACATACACCTAGAGTGGTACTTCTTGACATAGGTGCCCAACTAGTGATTCTTGGAGTTCAATTTGCCAAGAAGATGGGCATGCTTGACTCCAAACTACGGAAATCTATGTGGCAGATTTGCACCGCTAGTGGGAGCGTAGAAGAGGTACTTGGGGAAAGCTCGGATTTGATTGCACTTAAGTTCAATGAAGGTACAGATCATGAGCTTTGCTTACAGGTCAAATGTTTAGTCACCAATGCCACCAAATATGATGTGCTCATTGGGCAAGAGGCCCTGTTTCCACTAGGTTTCACAATTGACAATTGGTTTGAACATTCATACTACTGAGTGGATTGGGAGACTAATGGCCACCACCTGGGATACATACCCCTTGATTTACATGGGAACCGTAGTCCTATGGCTCACCATTGTATGCTCAAGGAAGCACACACCATTTCCTACATCCAACAAGCTAGCCACAAATGGATAGAAGGAGATGAGGAGGAGATAGCTTACGCTCAAGCTACTGAAAGCTTGAGGGTGGTTCCTACTGACATTCAACACGGACCAGAGGTTTTACAGAGGTTCAAAGTAGCCCACAAGCCCTTGGTCAAAGCTTTGTCTAGTTTTGAGAGCATGGAGAGCCATGGCGAACCCATTAAGCCATTATTTTGTGAGTTAATCACCTGGACACCACCTAAGGAAAGGATTACATTACTAGAGCTCTTTGGTGGTATTGGTACAGGTCTCGAATCCCTACTACAGTCAAGGATGGTGGTTCAAAAGTATTTTTATGTAGACATTGATCCTATTGCAAGGCAAGTGGTAGCATAAAAAATGAGGGAGTTCACAACAAGATTTCCACAACAGTTTGTAACCACCGCATGGAAGGCTAGTTTCACATTTTTGCCCTCTGACATACAACTAATTCAAAAGAAGCATATAGAATTACTTGGCCCCATCGACCTCATCATTTCAGGTTGGGATTGTCAAGGATTTTCAATGGCTGGATTTGGAAAAGGTTTGAGTGACACAAGATCTGGTCTTTTCACGCACATGATACGATTGATCACCTGGGTTCAGTCCATTTCTCCTACACTTGGTTATGTAATTGAAAACACCCTTTCTCAGCTTGATCACAGGGAGAAAGTCCAGGAGCACTACACACTAGTCAAGCATTACCTTGGAGAGCTGCTCCTACTTGATGTGGCACAATGCGGTTCCTATGCGCAACTGGTGGACCAACTTGGCACCACTCTTAGTTCTGCAACTAGCTTTGAAATACACTATCAGAAACCCCAATTTACAAGTTTCTCACATATTAGATGATCAAAGTTCTTGCCAACTAGTTACAAGGCAAGAAAAACCTCCTTGGTTTCCTGTGAACACAATAGGAAAACCAAAAGATGCTTGGCCCACCTTTGTTTCCTTCACAAGAGCACATGCCTTTCAAGGAGATGGACCGGGCCTGGTGTATCGTCATGCTTCAACCACTTGGGATGAACCAAGCCCAGAAGAAAGAGAAAGGGCTATGGGGTTCCAAGCTGGCACTACTAGTCACACTAAGGTGACTAGATTGGAATGTAATGCTCTATTAGGGAGAGGCATGGACCTGAACTCCTTTACATGGTTGTTGGTAACTTTTGTACTCTTTCAAATGTACACAACACCAACACTGATTCAATCAACTTGCAGTTCTAACGATGCAACCACATGGCACCCTGACCAAGTACACTTGCCTATCTTCAACACTCTACATTTCACTCTTAGTGTTGGGGGGGACGTACCATGTAATTTGACTCAAGTTGTGTCTAATACACCTGGAGGTACATTAGCTTCTGGAGAAATAATTATAACCTTCTACGAATCTATGCAGTTGGATAATGGAGAACCCAATACACCAGGTTCTTCAAACACACTTTCCAACTCCATTCCATGTGTTTCCAACTACCCTTTCGTTATGGGGAACCAGTTCATTAAGAAGGAGAGAGACCAAGTCACAGACTTGCTAATTAAGTATGAACATTCTCAATGAAAGACTTAGGTAGGTGTAAGACCATGCAGTTCTTTATAGACCTTATAGATGAGACACCCGTCTATCGAAAGAAACATAGGTTGAGCAAACATGAATGGGAACTAGTAGATGAAAGATGCAAAGAGCTCCATGAGGCCGGTCTCATTCAGCCATCAAGTTCTGATTTCGTAGCCGTTATAGTAATGCCAACAAAGAAAGATTCAGCTGGATTATGGACTAAGAAAAGGATGTGTGGGGATTATAGGCCTTTGAACCTAGTTACACCTCAGGATAGGTACCCCATACCCATCCCTGAAGAATTGTTTGATAGCATTGGAGATTCAAACATCTTTACAATTGTGGATTTGAGGTAAGGTTTCAACCAGATTGTGTTCGCTGCAAAGGATTGCAAGAAAACAACATTCCATGGAAGCAACAAGTTATGGGAATGGCTTGTGATGCCTTTTGGATTGAAGAATGCACTTGTCTTCTTTCAACGAGTAATGGACCAGGTTCTTGAAGGGGCAGATTTCCTGAAGTGCTACATAAATGACGTCCTAGTGCATAGCAAGGGACTCTTGCAACATTTGGCTCATCTTGAAGAGTTATTCAAGAGGCTCCACGAAGTCAATATGAAGATCCATCCTAAAAAGTGTGAGTTTGTTGTCACCTTAGTAATTTACCTTGGACATAGAATTTTTCCAAATGGTACTAGGGCTCATTGGGCCAAAGTAGTAGCCATTTTGGAGATGCCCAATCCTACTGATGTTCACACGTTAAGGAGCTTCATCGGACTATGTAATTACTACAAAATTTATGTCCAAGATTTTAGTACTATTGCTCATCCTCTCTATGCATTATTAAAGAAGGATGTTGCTTGGACATGGAGTGATGAGGCTCAGGAAGCTTTCAACACACTCAAGGAAAAACTTTCAGAGTTCCCCATTTTGAAAAGACCTGATTTCAACAAGGTTTTCATTCTACACACTGACTGGAGTGCTCTGGGTATTATAGCTATTCTTGGCCAACTTGATGAGAAAGGCAAGAAATATGTTATTGCTTATGCATCTCGAAGCAACAACAAGGCTGAGAGCAACTATTCTTCATACGAGGGGGAGTGCCTTGCTATTGTATGGGCCATCATACATTTCAAGCCCTATCTTTATGGCACCAATTTCACTTTGTATACCGACCACCAGCCTATCAAGTGGTTGATGACCAATGATTAGCTTATTGGTAAGTTAGCTCGTTGGGCGCTTATACTTCAAGAGTATGAGTTCAAGGTTATTCACTGACCTGGTATTACACATCAGAATGCGGATACCATGTCGCGAAGACCCCTCACTACCTCTAAAGATTTTTCAAAAGTTAGGCAAGATTTTGACTAGATTCCAGCAATACATGTATCTAAGGCATTTAGTTATCTTGCACTACTACAATGTAACCTGGTTGAGCATCCCATTCTCGATATATGGGAGGACTTGGACACTTTAAAGTTTCTTCAACATGGGGAATACCTTCCCCAAGTTACATCAAGTCAGCGAGATCGCATATAATAGTGGTCCAAACGTTATTCATGGAGGGACAATCACCTCGTTCGATGCTTACCACAAGGTGATAGAGTGATTCTGTCGCAACCCCACTTTGGCCAAGTGTGGGGGTGAAGCCCAACACTTGGAAAAGTTGGAGGTTTGGAGTCCTCCGAGACTCTCGAATGTTCAGAGCTCGACAGCAAGGCCCAAAACACCTTGCATTGAGGCGTTCTTGGTGTCGTTGGAAAGGTCTTGAAACGTAGATATCGAAAATGGCCTCGCATTGGCCATTCGGACATTTGCAGCCCAAGTTATGGGCAAACGAAGGGCCGGGAGTCAAACTGACAGTTTGACTCCCGACCACCAAAAGTCGGGAATCGACCTCTTCTCGAGGTCTGAATTGAAAGTGCAACACGGCGTTGGAAAGCTCTCGACGAAAGCTACAACTTAGATTTAAGATTCGTCCTAATCTAAGTTCGGGGCGAGGAGCTGTGGCCGTTCAAAGTCCCGAGAGTCCAGCCGTGACAATTTCGGGACTCCATTTCGGGAGTCCCAACAAAATGTGCCATTTGGATGTAGCCTCTGCGACCAGTCGCAGAGAATACTATAAGGGGGAAGGCAGTGGCTTCCCTTGAGTCCGGGCCGTGGTGTGTCTCGTGGTCCAAAGTGCCCGTGGCTTGTCCCAACACCCAAGGGTGTTCCGGAAATGTGAACTAACCACTTTGTGGTTTGTTTTGATGCAGATTCAAGCTTGATCAACTAATAACTCTTCCTAGTCTAATCCATGGGCTCCCAACTCGACCCTCTACCCCTTTTTAGAGTTGGAAGCCGGGAGCGCGCTACCAAGTCTCAACTTTCCGCAACTTGACTTTGTGAAACCCTCAAGTGGGTTTCACCCCGTGACTTGGGAACACGTCAGATTCCACCACCACATGAACGGCCTGGTCTTATTCAAAAGATACACTCGGAGCTTGGACACTTTGGAGTTAAACGTATTTATAACCTTCTCGCTCCTCATTACCATTGGAGAGGTATGTATGCTCAAATCTGAGACATCATTGCTAAGTGTGAACAATGTGATAGAGTGAAAACTTCTTTCTCCTCTCGACAGCTCACACTTTCTCCACTCCCTATTTAGGGCATGTTCTATCATTGGTCATGTGATTTAGCTGGAAAGTTACCACAAACCTCCAGGGGTAATGTTTACATCATGATTATGATTGAGCATTTTTCAAAGTGGGTCGAGCTTGTTGCGCTACCGGACAAGTCATCACATAGCACCAGCCATGTTTTTTTACAATAGGTTCTAAGTAGGTTTGGGGCTTGTGCTGAATGCCTTACTGATCAAAGATCAGAATTCAGGGGAGAATTCCAAGACCTATTTGACCATGCTCTCATTGACCATCGTCGGACTTCAAGAGATCATCCCCAAGCTAATGGCCTTGCAAAAAGGATGGTTCAAACATGCAAGAAGGGACTTCGGAAGATTTGCCTCACTAAGAACAAAGAGGATTGGGATCTGGCCCTCCCATACATCGCCATGGGTTATAGGATGTCCAAACACGCTTCTTTATCTCATTTCTCTCCTTACTTTTTACTTTTTGGGAGACATCCCATTCCACCCTCTTCCATTGCTGCTCAAATGGACCAGGTTGTGGACTTGGACTCCCCAACCACTTGGGCTAAGGTCATTGCAGAAAGGGTTGTTCTAT
>Ga0116231_10005552_pt1 | contig 24764 bp, 21 predicted proteins | sample S1TSphgellanicum_2_FD_89695 | JGI IMG/M metagenome (GOLD analysis project Ga0116231, IMG submission 89695) | Host-associated microbial communities from peat moss isolated from Minnesota, USA - S1T2_Fd - Sphagnum magellanicum MG | ecosystem: Host-associated > Plants > Peat moss > Unclassified... | reverse complement strand
GCTATACAGCACGACGACATGTTCAAAGCGCGGCGGGGCGTGTTCCAGCAGCACGCCCAGCCGGTCGATATTGGCCTGGCTGTCGCGGGTGGAGTAGCCGCCCATACTGACGAGCGGGGTGATGAGCGCCTGGCGCAAATTGGTCTCGCGCTCGTCGCGCGCCGCACCCTCCGGCAGTCCGGCGAGCAGGCCGAGGGCTAATTGCAGATGGTTGGTGGCCTCCACCCAGGCGGCCTGGGCGGTGGCGCGGCGGGCGGCGCGCGCCCACCATTCAATGGCGGGGTCGGCCTCCCCGGCTTCGGTATAATGATGCGCGATCAGCTCGGGCTGCTCGTCGGCCATGCCCTGGAAGCCGTTTTCCAGCATGCGGGCGATCTCGCCGTGTTTGCGCATGCGGTCGGTCTTCAGCATCGACTGATAGGCGGCGTCCTGCGTCAGCGCGTGGCGGAAGGTGTAGATCGCGTCCGGCGGACTACCGCGGCCGGTGAGCAGGCCGGATTCCATCAACTGGTCCAGGCTTTCGGAGAGATGGTCGGGGGCGGCACCGGTGCAGCTGGTCAGCCAGCGATAGTAGAATTGCCGGCCGAGCACGGCACCGGTCTGCGCGATGGCTTTGGCCGGGCCGAGGCGGTCCAGGCGCGCCATCAGCGTGTCCTGCAGCGTGGCGGGGATGGCGACGGTGCCGCCGCCGCCCTCCAGCACCGAGCGTGTGAGTTCCTCGATGAACAGCGGCACGCCGCCGGCGCGCGCGGCGATCTGCTCGCAGAGCGCCGGCGAGAGCCGTTCGGCGCCCAGCGCCTCGATCAACTGCGCGGTGCCGGCCGCACCCAGCCGGTCGAGCGCGATGGTGGTGACCGCGGCATTGCTGATCGCCGGCAGCCTCGCCTCCGGCCGGGTGCTGATCAGCACCATCAACTGATAGCCGGCGGCGCGCGCGATCAGCCGCTCCAGCAGCTCGAGCGAGACGGTGTCGCTCCAATGCGAATCCTCGAACACCAGCAGCCGGGGCGTGCCGTCCGGCGAGGCCGCGAAGAAGCTGGCGAGCGCCGCCAGCGTGCGCTCGCGCCAGACGCTCTGATCGGCGGCGGGGGGCAGTTCGGTCAGGCCCAGCAGCTCCGCCACCGCCTGGCGGGCGGGGCCCTGCAGGCCGGGCACGGTATCGAGCCGGGCGAGGCGGGTTGCCGGCGGATCGGCGGCGGTGAAGCCGGCGCGCCGCTCGATCCAGTCGATCACCGGGCGCAGCGCGCTGGACTGGCTGTAGGAGGCGCATTGCAGCAGGACGAGGTCGTGCGGCTGGTCGGTGATCGCCTCGCGCAGGCCCTGGATCAGGCGGGATTTGCCGAACCCGGCCTCGGCCGAGAGGATCACCACCTGGCCATTGCCGACCGCCGCCATGCGCCAGCATTCCTGCAGCGCGGCCATCTCCGCGCTGCGGCCGACCATCGCGGCGCGGCTGGCGCGGCCGGCGGCAAAGCGGCTCTCCACCGCGGTGGCGCCCAGCACCTGCCAGGCCGGCTGCGGCTGGTCGAAGCCCTTTAAGATCTGCGGCCCGAGCGGCTCCAGGATGAACATCCCACCCACCAGATCCCGCGTCGCCTGGCTCAAAATAATGCCGCCGGGCGGCGCCAGTGATTGCAGCCGCACCGCCAGCGCCGGCGGCTGGCCGACCACCGCGTCCTCGCGCGTGGCGCCGTCCCCGATCAGATCGCCTACCACGGCAAGGCCGGTCGCGATGCCGATGCGCGCTTGCAGCGGCACGTTCGGCCGCGCCATCAACTGGCCGACCGAGGCGACCAGGCTGAGGGCGGCGCGCACCGCGCGCTCGGCCGCGTCCTCGCGCGCCTGCGGATAGCCGAAAAACGCCATCAGCCCGTCACCGTGATAGCTCGCAACATAGCCGCCGAATTCCTCGATCACGCTGGTGCAGGTATCCATGTAGCGGTGCAGGATGGCGCGCAGCTCTTCCGGGTCCAGGCTGGTGGCGAGCGTGGTGGAGCTGACCATGTCGCAGAACAGCAGCGTGAGGTTCCGCCGCTCGGCACCGTGGCGGGGCGGCGGGGCAGCGCCGGGAACGGTGGCGCCAGGCCCGGCATCCTTTAGCGCGGCAATCGCCTTCAGCAGTTTTTTGCGTGGGCCCAGCGGCAGGCCGAGCGATTGCAGATCAGCCTCGGTCAGCTCGGCCAGCACCTCGCCATCGATCCCCTGCTCGGCAAATAGCGGCGCATAGGCGCTGAGGCCCAGCGAGGCCAGCCAGTTGCCGACATGCGCAACCCCCATATCCCTCACACTCCGAATGCCCGCCTGCAGAAACCGCTTTCGTTTACCCACGTTAAACCCGCTTCACGATCAGGCAAGGTATAATTTGCCTTGGTTGTTGAAAAATCATGCTGTCTGGCACATGGGTTTAGCGCCCGGCGCAGGTCTGGCGCGGCGCGTTATAGCCGCTGGTTGCCTGCTCCAACTGGATGTTCTGGATTCTAAGCTCTAGCAGGCGCTGGCGCAGCCTGGTGTTTTCCGCCTGCAGCTCGGCCAGCCGGCGGGTGCGGCCGAACCAGGATCCGCGGCCGGATTGCAGCCAGGCTTGGTCGTTCTGGTCCATCAGGCTGGCTGGGCGGAGCGGCACCACGACCGCTTTGCGGCGGCCGCGCATATCATCGATGCCGGGCGGCAGGGTCTCGGAGGCCGGAAACCGGAAAGCGGGCCAGTCCGGCTGGCTGGCATGATGCCGCATGTTACGGACCACCAGCCAGGCGGCGGCGGCGAGAATGAAGCCGAAATAAAGCACGTAGGCCATGTGAGATAACCTCCTTGCCAGTCATTAGCGATTTGATCGCGGGTGTTATGACACGCGCGGCGGGAATTTCGTGTGATGCACTTCACATGCGGCGCGCCCCGTTTCGCGGGCCGCGATGCCGCGAGGGCATTGAATTTATGCCTGGACAGGGCGAGGCGCGCGGGACCAAGTTTCTGTCAACAGATCCTTGAGACCTTGGCGGTTATCCCTGGGCCGTCCTTTGAAAGCAGAGTCCGCCATGCGCGATAATCCGTTCCATTCTCTCTACCAGGTGCTGACCGGGCAGATCCACGACCAGCTCGCACTCGGGCCCTATGGCTGGCTGACGGTGGTGCTGGCCTGGGCGCTGTTTTGCGCCGGGCTTGGCATTGCGGCCTATGCCTGGGCAAGCGACCCGGCGCAGCGCAGCGCCCGCAACCTCGCGGTGTTTGCCATGCGCTTCATCTCGGCCGGCATGTGGTACCTTGGCACGCTATGGAAGCTGCCCTGGCCGGTGGCGCATGGGTTCAAGGACTGGCTGAGCAATTGCGTGACCTATAGCTCGTTCCAATGGCACGCCGATATCATGCAGGTTTTCCTGACCCATATCGCGCTGGTGCAGCCGGTGATCTATCTGCTGGAGCTGTTCTTCGCCTTCTCGCTGTCCTGCGGCTTTGCGGTGCGGTTTACCGGCGCGCTGGCGGCGTTGTTCGTCATCAACCTGCTGTTCGGGCTGTATAACGACCCGACGGAATGGGTATGGACCTATGTCGGCATCGCCTGCGCGCATGGCATGTTCGCGGTCGATGGCGCCGGGCAGAGCCTGGGGCTGGATTACCTGTTGCGGCGCCGGCCGGTGTTCCCCGCCGGCTCGGCGGCGGCGCGGCTCTATGCGGTGGCATCTTAAGCGCCATGGCAAAATCGGGCGATGTCACGGTGTTTTGCGATCCGACTCTGGCGCCGGCCTTCCGCGCGCTGGACGGGATCGGCGGCATCGGGGTCAGCCCGCTTTGCGCGCCGGCCAAGCTGATGCTGGCGCAGATCACGCGGCGCACGCGTGATGATGTGCTGGTCACGCTGAGCCCGGCGATGGACCAGGCAGTGGCGGCGGGGCTGGTGCGGCCGGAGAGCCGGATTGGTGGATTTTGCAACCGGCTGGTGCTGGCGGGCAGAGCCGGGCGGTTCACCCCGCCGGCCAGCCCGGCCGCTTTGCTGCTGCTGCTGGCGCGCAGCCGCCTGGCGGTGACGGACCCGACCGATGCCGCCTGTTTTGACGGCCGGGCCGTGCTGGCCGCCAATCATTTGGCCGCCGGCCGCGTGCAGGGGGCGGCCAATACCGGGGACGTGGCGTTCCTGGTCACCACCGGTGCCGCCGATCTCGGCCTGGTTTACATGACCGACGTGGCGGCGGAGCCGAGGCTCGCGGTGGTCGCCACGCTGATCGCGCCGCCGGCGGTGACCAGCTACGCGGCGGCGGTCAACGCGCGCGCGGTGAGCCCGAACGCCGGCGCACTGCTGGCCTTGCTGCGCGGGCCCGCGGGGGCGGCCAGGCTGCGCGCCGCCGGCTTGCAGGTGGGCGCATGACACGCCGCAACATCTCTCGCGCGACGCATGACATCCAGGACCATCCGCTGCTGGTGCGCATCGCGCATTGGCTGCAGGCGCTCGCCATCGTCATCATGGTCGGCAGCGGCTGGCGGATTTATAATTCCGCGCCGATTTTCGGGAATTACCGCTTCCCCATCTGGGCGACCTTGGGCGGCGATCCGGCGATTTCCAAAATCGCGCATATGGACCCGGGGGTCACCAACGCGCTCAACTGGCATTTCACCGGCATGTGGCTGCTGCTGGCGAGCTATTTGCTGTTCATGCTGCACGGGCTGATCTCCGGGCATTTTTGGCGGGATTTGCTGCCGCTGCATCCCCGCGCGCTGCTGCGGGATTTTGTCGCGGCCCTCACCTTCCGGCTCGGCCACCGGCTGGGCGAATATAACCAAGTGCAGCGCGCGGCCTATTGGGGCGTGCTGTTCGCGGTGTTCATGATGTTCGCAACCGGGCTGGCGATCTGGAAACCCGTGCAGCTGAGCTGGCTAACAGCACTACTGGGCGGCTACCCGACCGCGCGGGTGCTGCATTTCATTTTCATGTCCGGGATCTGCCTGTTCATCATCGTGCATGTCACGCTGGTGGCGCTGGTGCCGAAAACCCTGGTGGCGATGGTGTTTGGCCGCGCCGCCGCGCCGATCCGGCACGCGGAGGCCAATCATGCCGGGGAATAAACCGCCTTTCGACGTGGACCGGCGGAAAATTTTGCGCTCAGGCCTCAGCCTCGGCGCGCTCACTTTGCTGACCGGCTGCGATATCAGCGATAACGACACCGTGCAGGCGATGTTCGCGCGGGTCTCGCGCTGGAATAACTTTGTGCAGGGCGCGCTGTTCAGTGAAACCCATCTGGCACCGGAATATCCGGAAGCCATGGCGGTGAAGAATTTCCGTTTCAACGCCTGGTACCATTACAACCAGGCGCCCGTGATCAGCGCCGCGGATTACCGGCTGGAGCTCGCCGGGCTGATCGATAACAAACGCCCGTGGCGGGTGGCCGATCTCTACGCGCTGCCGCAAAAAAGCCAGATCACCCGGCATGTCTGCGTGGAGGGCTGGAGCATGATCGGCAAATGGACCGGCACGCCGCTCTCGGTATTCTTGCAGCGTGTGGGCGCGGATCTCACGGCGAAATATGTTGGGTTCGTGTGCGCCGATGGCTATTACGAGAGCATCGACATGGCGAGCGCTTTGCACCCGCAAACCATCATGGCCTATCAGCTCTCCGACCAGATTTTGCCGGTGGAATACGGCTTTCCGTTCAAAATCCGTATTCCCACCAAGCTTGGCTTCAAGAACCCGAAATATGTCACGGCGATCTATGTGACGAACCGCGATCCGGGCGGGTTCTGGGTGGATCGCGGGTATAATTGGTTTAGTGGAATCTAACGGGATGATGAAAGAAAGCGCTTCTTTTTTGAAAAAAAGAAGCAAAAAACTTTTGATTCCTTTAGGCTATCGCGGCGTCACCAGCACCGCCCCGGAAGAATCAAAAGTTTTTGCGGAGCTTTTTTTAAAAAGCGACCGCTTAACGGCGCTCTCCGCACCACCACATGCATCGGCGTAACAGCACCATGGACCACATGACAGACCGCTCAAAAATCTGCGCGATCGCGGTGATGGCGAAGGCGCCGCAGGCTGGCCGGTCGAAGACGCGGCTGGTGCCGGCGCTGAGCCCCGAGCAGGCGGCGGCGATGAGTGCGGCGTTTTTGCACGATATTACCGAGAATGTTGCGGCGGCCGGGCGGATAGAGGCGATCGACGGGTATATCGCCTATGCGCCGGCGGGGCTGGAGGGGTTGTTTGACGGGCATTTGGCGCCTGGCACCGGGCTGGTGCTGGCGGATGGCGCGCCGGCGGTGCCAGAGGGTGTGGCCGGGTTTGGGCGCTGTCTGCTGCACGCGATCGAGACTTTGCTGGCGGCGGGGTATGGTGCGGCGATTGTGCTGAATTCCGACAGCCCGACCTTGCCGACGGCGTTTTTGGCGCAGGCCGCGGCGGCGCTGGCGGCACCGGGCGAGCGCGCGGTGATGGGCCCGGCGGAGGATGGCGGGTATTATCTGCTGGGGGTGAAATCCGCCCAGGCGCATTTGTTTAAAGATATTCCCTGGAGCACGGCCGATGTGGCGGCGCACACGCGGGAACGGGCGGCGGAGATTGGGTTGACGCTGACCGAGCTGCCGGCATGGTATGACGTGGATGACGAGAGCGCGCTCAATGTATTGATCGCGCATATCTCGGCGCCGCCGGTGCAGGGGCACCCGCCCTACCCCGCCCCGGTGACGGCGGCGTTGCTGCGCCGGCTCGGGCGGCTCGCGCCCGATTTGCGGAAATCGGCTTGATGCGCGGCACCGGCACCGCGGCGCTGACGGCTTGCGCCGCCATTCTCATCTGCCTGACCATTCTGGGGCTGGCGATGCCGCATAGCGTGCCGGGGCAGTTCGGCATTGGCTACGGCGCGGCTTTGGACCGTTTTGTGGCGCTCAGCTGCGTGCAGGGCGCGGTATACGCCATCGCGGTCGCGCTGCTGCTGCGCGCCCGCGCCGCCCCGCCGCTCGCCTTCGTGCTGGCGGTCGCGTTCATCATGCGGGCGATGGTGGTGGCGGTGCCGCCGTTCCTGTCCAACGACATCTATCGCTATGTCTGGGATGGCTGGGTGCAGGCGGCTGGCATCAACCCGTTCCGCTACATCCCCGATGACCCGCATCTGGCGTTTCTGCGCGATGCGGCGGTGTTCCCCAACATCAACCGGGCCTCGTACGCGCATACGATCTACCCGCCGGCCGCGCAGATCGGGTTTTTGCTGATCACCTCCATGACCCGCCTGCTCGCGCTGCCGCCGGTGCTGGGCATGAAGCTCGCGATGCTGGGGTTTGAGGCCGCGGCGGTCTGGGCGATGCTGGGCGTGCTGGACGCGGCCGGGCTGCCGCGCAGCCGGGTGCTGATCTATGCCTGGAACCCGATCCCGCTTTGGGAGTTCGCCGGCAGCGGCCATGTGGACGCGATGACCGTTTTCGCCATCGCCTTCGCGCTGCTGGCCGCCTGCCGCGCGCGCGGCGGGCGCGCCGGCGCCGCGCTCGGCCTCGCGGTGCTGACGAAATTCTTGCCCATCGCGCTGGCCCCCGCTTTGTGGCGGCGCTGGGACTGGAAGTTTGGCGTGGCGCTCACCGGGGTGATCATCCTGCTCTATCTGCCTTATCTCGGCGCCGGGCGCGCGGTGTTCGGCTTCCTCGGCGGCTATGCGGCGCAGGAAGGGATTGATAGCGGGCATGGGATATTTTTGCTGGACGCGCTGGGGCTGCTCGGCCCGGTGCCGGCCTGGGGTGCAAAACTCTATCTCGGCTTGGTCGCCCTGGGCCTGGCGGGCGTGGCGGCATGGATGGTTTGGCGGCCGCGGCCGGCCAAGCCTGGCCCGGCACTCACCCGCCTGCTGGCAAGGCGCTGCCTGATACTGGGCGGTGTTCTGATGCTGGGCATCAGCCCGCATTACCCGTGGTATTTTCCCTTCCTGCTGCTGCCGGCCTGCGTGGTGGCAGCACCCGCGGCCATCTACCTCGTGACGGCCAGCGTGCTGCTCTACCTCAACCCCACCCATACCGCACCGCTCTGGCCGGCCATCGTGTTTCTGCCGGCCGCGGCCTTGGCGGCGGGACAATTTTTAACAGCGCGCCCGGCGGTCTCGCCGGCGCCCGCAGGAGCCCCGCAATGAACACGATCCTGAAAGACCCGCGCCGCTATTTCGAGGCCGTGCAGAGCGCGCGCACCGCCGAGGCCGCACCGCCGGTATGCCTGTATCTCGAAGTCACCAACCGCTGTAACCTGCTCTGCGAGACCTGCCCGCGCACCTTCGAGGCGCTGGAGCCGCCGGCGGATATGGATTGGGAGCTGTTCACCAGCATCATAAACCAAGTGCCGGATATCGCGCGCGTGGTGCTGCACGGCGTGGGCGAGCCGATGCTGGTAAAAAAACTCCCCGATATGATCCGCTATTTGAAGGCGCGTGGCATCTACACGTTGTTCAACACCAACGGCACGCTGCTGACGCCCAAACGCCAGCGCGAGCTGATTGAAACCGGGCTGGATGAGCTGCGCGTCTCGCTCGACGCGGCGGATGCAAAAACCTTTCTCGCCGTGCGGGGGAAGGATTTTTTCGACCGGATCGTGAAAAACATCAGCAGCTTCACCAATCTGCAGCGCGCCATGGGGGCGGAAAAGCCGCTGGTCTCGATGTGGCTGACCGGGCTGAAGGAAACCATCGGCCAGCTGCCGGATTTCGTCCGCCTGGCGGCGGAGATCGGCGTGCGGGAGGTGCATCTGCAGCGCCTGGTGTTCGACGAAGACGGCTTCGGCCTGGCGCGGGCGGAGTCGGCCCTGTTTGAGCACACACGGGCGGAGGAAGAGACAGCCGTGGCCCAGGCCCAGCTGCTCGCCACATCACTCGGGGTCCACCTGAACGCCTCGGGCGGCGCCGAGCCCGGGCTGAGCCTGAAAGCCAGCGCCGATGAGCGCCCCTGGGCCACCTGCCGGCGGCCATGGTCGCTGATGTACTTTACCGCGCATGGCCGGGCGCTGCCCTGCTGCATCGCGCCGTTCTCAGCCCGCGGCTACGAAAACTACACGCTGGGCGACGCCACCCAGCAATCCTTGCGCGAGATATGGGACAGCCCGGCCTACCGAGATTTCCGTACCGCATTGGTGAGCGACGCACCGCCGAAGCCATGTGCGAATTGCGGGCTGCGGTGGAGTTTGTGAGGCGGAAAGCGGTTACTTTTTTGAAAAAAAGTAACCAAAAAACTTTTATGACTCCGGGGCGGTGGTGGTGAAACCGGCGCAGTGCAAAATGAATAAAAGTCTTTTTGCTTCTTTTTCTTCAGAAAAAGAAGCGCTTACTTTGATTCAAAATCTCTAACATGCCTCGCGCCGCTGTTATCATCCCGACACTGAACGAGGCGGAAGCGATCGCCGGGGTGATTGCCGAGCTGCCGCGCGATGTGGCGGCTGAGATCATTATCGCCGATAGCGGCAGCACGGATGGCACACAGGAGATTGCAAAGGCGGCAGGGGCGCGTGTGCTGGCACTGGGTGTGCGCGGCTATGGCCGCGCCTGCGCGGCCGGTGCCGCGGCTGCCGGGGCGGATTGCGATATCATCGTGTTCATGGATGGTGACGGCGCTGACCGCGGCGATTTGCTCGCGCGGCTGACCGGGCCGATTGAATCCGGGGCGGCGGATTTCGTGATCGCGGCGCGCGCCCGGCATTTGCGCGACCCAGGCTCGATGAGCGCGCACCAAATTATCGCCGGGCACGCGCTGGGCTTTGCCATCGGCCTCCTCACCGGCACGCGCTACACCGATATGTGCGCCTACCGCGCGATCCGCCGCGACGCGCTGGAAAAACTAGATATGCGCGAAATGACCTATGGCTGGAACATCGAAATGCAAATGAAAGCCGCGAAGCACCGCCTGCGCATTCGCGAAATCCCCCTGCCCTATCGCTGCCGCGCCGGCGGCACCTCCAAGGTCGCGGGGTCGCTCAAAGGCACAATCCGCGCCTCATGGCGGATTGTGACGACGTTTATGCGTGTGGCACTCGGGTGAGTAAGCGGTCGCTTTTCTGTAGAAAAGCTCCGCAAAAGACTTTTATTTCGTCTGGGGCGGCGTTGATGGGGCGGCGATAGCCCAGAGACATCAAAAGTTTTTTTGGTTCTCGCGTCCCGATGACTGAGCGAAGCGAAGTCTGAATCGGGCGGAGGCGCCCAAGGTTCCAACGGTGCGTCTTGCGAATGCACGCATTCGCGTGACGCGCCGTTGGAAAGGCGCCGGAGGGCGCGAGAGATGGTTCAAAAAAAGAACCGCTTCCTTACTCCACCCCAATAATAATCTCGATCAGATTCGCCTGCCCGGACGCAATGCCTGCTTCGATTGCCGGTGCGATATCTCCCGGGCGTTCGATCCTTCTTGCCGGCAGGCCCATTGAGTGCGCCAGCGCCAGGTAGTCGATCGCGGGTTCGCCGATATCCATGGCGATGAACCGGTTGCTGCGGTTGGAGAGGTAGTGTTCCTGGCCGCGCAGGAAATTTTTGAGGATATTGTATTCGCGGTTGTTCATCACGACGAAGGTGACGGGCAGTTTTTCATGCGCCGCGGTCCACATGGCTTGCGGGGAGTAGAGGGCGGCGCCGTCCCCCACCAGGGAGACCACCGGCTCGCGCCCGAGCCCGAGGGAGGCGCCGACGGCGGCCGGCATGCCCCAGCCGAGCGCGCCACCGCGCAGGAAGGAGTATTGCGCGGCGGATGAGCTATCCAGGAAGCTGCGGACGTGCAGCGCGGTTGCCACGGCTTCATCGACGATGCGGATATGCGGGCCGATGGCGCGCGCGGCCTGCTGCGCTGCGACCAGCGGGGTGATCAGCGGTGCGTCCCATTCAGCGGCGGCGCGGTCAGCCAGTGCTGCGCGGCGCGCGGCCTGGGCTTTTACGGCGGCGGCGCGCAGGCCGGCATAGGCCGGCGCCTGCGGCGCGGCGGCGGCGGCGAGCAATGGCTGCATGGCGGCGAGCGAGGCTTTGATATCCCCCACCACCGAGAGCTGGGTGGTATAGGTGCGCCCCAGATCCCGCACATCGGTGGACATTTGGTACACCACGCAGGAGGCCGGGATGATTGGCCCGGCGCTGTAGAGGATGGTGATGAGGGATTTGCCGCCGAGCGCGAAAATCGCGTCGTATCTGGTGAGTGTTTCGTAAATCTCCGCGCCCTTGCTCGGCATATTGCCGGCCCAGAGCGGGTGGGAGGTGGGAAACGGCAGGCAGGACGGCCAGGACGAGCCATAGACCGGCGCGCCGAGGCATTCGGCAAGCGCCGCGACCTCGGCTGCCGCGTCGCTCGCGTAGACCTCGTCGCCCGCGATGATCGCGAGGCGGCCGGGGGTGATGGCGGCGAGGCGGGTGCTAAGCTCCTGCAGCGAGCCCGCGACCATCCGCCGGTCGATCACCGAAGGCTGCGAGATGCCGATGGCGCTCATCTCCTCCATCACGTCCATCGGCAGCGAGAGGAAGACCGGGCCGGCGGGTGCGGCGCTCGCGTCGTGGAAGGCGCGGCGCACCAGCACCGGCAATTGGTCAGCATGCGCCACCTCCTGCGCCCATTTCACCGCCGGCCTGGCGATTTGTATGAGGTCGCCGAACAGCAGCGGGTCGGTGATCGTGTGCCGGGAATCCTGCTGCCCGGCGGTGACGACGAGGGGGGTTTGCGAGACGCTGGCGTTCAGCAGATTGCCCATGCCGTGGCCGAGCCCGCCGGCGGTGTGCAGGTTGAGAAAGCCGGGCTTGCGCGCGGCATGCGCGTAGCCATCCGCCATCGCCACAGCGCTCGCCTCCTGCAAGGCCCAGATATAGTTGATGTCGGTAATGCCGGCGAGCTCGTCCATCAGCGGCAGCTCGGTGGTGCCGGGATTGCCGAAAATATAGTCCACCTTTTCGCTGCGCAAAATCTCCAGCAGCACGGCGGCGCCACGGCGCATGGGTGCGGTTTCAACCGGTTGGATCAGGCTTTTCGGCATCACAACGCTCCTTGGGTCGCGGGTTCGGCCAAGCTTCGCAGGTTTGCCGGCGTGCATGAAGGGGCGTGGGCCGGGATGATGAAGAAGGCAAGAAAAGGTAAGGCAAGAGGTTCTTTTTTGAAAAAAAGAACCAAAAAACTTTTGATTCCTATGGGCTAACGCCGCGCCACCGGCTTCGCCCCCGAGGCATTAAAAGTTTTGGGCGGCGCTTTGCGTCCCGATGACGCAGCGGCGTAGCCGCGCAGTCTGAATCGGGCCGCAAATAACGTGCGTCCCGATGACGCAGTGGCGTAGCCACGCAGTCTGAATCGGGCGAAGGCGCCGAAGGGCGCCTTGCTTGCCTTCGCTGCGTAGTTTCCGTCCCTGGGGGGTGCGGCGCGCGGGTGGTAGCCTCTCATGTCCACATCAGGTGGATAAAGGGATCACCATGCCGTATGACACGAGCAAACCAGAAGCACCGCCGGCGCCCGAGAGCCTCGCCGCCATGCTCGACCGCATGCTGCATGACTGGCAGAGCCGCTACACCGCCGGGCACTCGCCCAACACCTTGGCGCTCGCCTTTATGGATTGGGCGGCGCATACCGCCAACGCGCCATTCACCACCGCCACAATGGGCCATAAAGCGCTCACCCAATGGCAGCGTTTGGCCGGCGTGATGGCGGGCGGCGCTGATGCCATAGCGCCCGCCGCCGGTGATAGCCGCTTTGCCGACCCGGCTTGGGCCGCGCCGCCGTTCAACCTGCTCACCCAGGCGGTGTTGCTGGGCGAGGAATGGTGGGAGCAATTGGTGCAGACTCCCCCCGGCGTTAGCCCGCCGAACCGGCGCATGATGGCGTTCAGCCTGCGCCAAACGCTGGAGATGCTCTCGCCATCCAACCTCGCCTGGATGAACCCGGTGGTGCTCGACGCCACGCGACGGAGCGGAGGCAAAAACCTCTTGGCCGGCCTGGGAAATTTTTTAGCCGACCAGGCGAATGGTGCCACTGCCGGTGCCAGAACCGGCTTTACCGTCGGCAAAAACCTCGCCGCCACGCCGGGCAAGGTGATCTTCCGCAACCAGTTGTTCGAACTGATCCAATACGCGCCCGCCACGCCGAAGGTGGGGGCCGAACCGGTGCTGATCGTCCCCGCCTGGATTATGAAATATTACATCCTCGATCTCTCGGCCGGCAACTCCATGGTGGGCTGGCTGGTCGCGCAGGGCCATAGCGTGTTCATCATGTCCTGGCGAAACCCGGGGGCGGAGCTGCGCGATACCGCGCTGGATGACTACCGCACCCAAGGTGTTGCCGCCGCCATCGAAGCCGTGCAGCGCGTCTGCGGCGAGGCTAAAATCCACGCCACCGGCTACTGCCTGGGCGGCACGCTGCTCGCCATCACCGCCGCCGCCATGGCGCGCGACGGGGATGACCGGCTCGCCAGCCTGTCGCTGTTCGCCGCCCAGACGGATTTTACCGAGGCCGGCGAATTGCAGCTCTTCATCACTGAGGACCAGTTGAGCTTCCTCGATGATATCATGCAGAGCCAAGGGTATTTGGATAGCGCGCAGATGGGCGGCGCGTTCCAGATGCTGCAAGGCAACGCGCTGGTCTGGTCGCCCGCCATCCGCACCTATCTGCTCGGCAAGCGCGACGCGCCGTTCGACCTGATGGCCTGGGACGCGGATGGCACGCGCCTGCCGGCCCGCATGCATATCGAATATCTGCGGCATCTCTACCAGAATAACGACCTCGCGGAGGGCCGGCTGGAAGCGGGCGGTGCTAAGCTGGCGCTGAATGATCTGCACCTGCCGATCTTCCTGGTCGGCACCGAGCACGACCTGATCGCGCCCTGGCACTCGGTGTTCAAACTACATCTCAGCGTGGATTCGGAGATTACCTTCGTGCTCGCCTCCGGCGGGCATAATGCCGGTATCGTCAGCGAGCCGGGGCACCAGCACCGGCATTTCCGTAGCCATACGCGCGCATCCTGCGGCCCCACGCGCGGCCCGGATGAATGGCGCGAAGCCACGACGCCGCAAGACGGCTCCTGGTGGATCGAATGGGGCAAATGGCTCACTCAGCACGGCACCGCCAAGCAGATCACCCCGCCAAAGATGGGCACGGCGCTGTGCGATGCGCCGGGAATGTATGTGATGGAGGGTTAGAGCGCGATGACATTCTGTGGAATCGCTTTGGGGCCACGCCGGTTTCACCGGCAACACGCGGGAGTGATAAAGCCGTTTTTTGGTTGCTTTTTTTCAAAAAAATAACCACTTCATTTTGCTTTACGTTCCCGCAACCCGATGAATCCGCGCGCGCTGGTGCGCCGGCATTGGATGCGTCCATGGTGCCGCGGCCAGAGCGCATTGCATATCCAGCCGGCCGGCGTTGCGGCGGGCGGCGATGGAGCTGCGGGAAAATTCGGTATCGCTGCTGGCGATGTGGTTGGCGCCCGGGTGATAGGTGATGTGGACGAGATCGAGCCGGCCTTGCCGCAGCGCCAGCGTGTCCGGCAGGCCGGACATTTCGGGCAGCCCGGCGTCTTTGGCGATGGCGAGCGCGTGGAGGTGGTTGGCAACGCTCTCGACCACGCGCAGATCATGCGCCGCGCGCCCGGCATATTGGATTTGCTTGGCCCGCCATAACACGTCGCTCATGGTGTTCGGCAGCGGGCCGGCGGCATCCCAGAGATCGATCACGAACACCAGCAGTGGCTCGCTGCCCTGCGCGGCGGCGAGTGCTTCCAGCGGCGTGTTGGAGACGCAGCCGCCATCCCAGTAGAACGCATCGCCGATTTTGGTGGCGGGGAGGCCTGGCGGCAGCGAGCCGCTGGCGATCACATGCGCGGCGTCAATCGGCTGGGTGGCACTGTCGAAAAACTCCAGTAGGCCGCTGGCGAGATTGGTGGTGCCCAGGGTCAGCCGGGTGGCCTGCCGGTTGATCCGCTCGAAGGAAACAAAGCGCTGCAGGGTTTTGTGCAAAGGCGTGGTATCGTAGAAGCTGAGTTCGTCCGGGCGCGCATCTGTTAGCAGATACGGGCTGAGCGGCCGGGGCGAGAAGAAATTCGGCTGCCCGAAGGCCAGAGCCTCGGCGCTGCTGAGCCGGTGGTGCAATAATTGCAGGGGCAGATATCGCGGACCGAAGGGCAGCTCCGGCCAGGAGATTTCGTGCCAGAAGCCGGCCAGTTTTTCGAGCCTGTCGGCGGGGTCGTTGCCGGCGATGATGGCGGCGTTGAACGCGCCGACCGAGATGCCCGCGACCCAATCGGGCTCAAAGCCGGCGCTGTGCAGCGCCTCGAACGCGCCGATATGATAGGCGCCGAGCGCGCCGCCGCCTTGCAGGACCAGCGCCACCTTGGGCGCGGCGGCCTTCATGTCAGACAGGGCTGCTCAGCGCCGCTTCGGCCTGTGTCCGCTTGCGCGTGGCGGACGGGTCGTCATGCACCGCGGCGGCCGGGGACAGCTCCGCCGCCTGGTCTGCCACGTCGAGCAGCGCCTGCGTCGACTCGCCCAGCATGTGCCGGACCTGATCGGTGATCTTGCGCATGGTGGTGATCAGGCCGTCAACATCCTGCATCGCCTGGTCGATCTGCGTGCGGCCAAGCTGGCCGGGTTTGGCGCCGGATGCGGCACTCTGCATCGCGGCCATGCCGCGCTGCATATATTGCTGCCCAAGCTCCGCCTCCAGCCGCGTCACCTCCGTCATGCCGCGCATGAAAATCCCGCCGGCGCGCATCAGCCGTGCCGTGCTGGACATCCATAACGCCATGCCTGCCGCCGGGTCGAAACTTGGCTGGGCCGCGCGCGTATGGCGCATGGCGCCGTTTCCGTTCGCATTGGTCATGTGATCTGATCCTCTGATTTCCTGGCCTGTTTTGGCTGTGCCGTTTTAGCGCCGCGATGGGCGGCAAGGCAGGATCGGAATCTACCCATCAAATTGCTGGCCAAAATTTTTGCGGGTCAACAGATTTTGACCGTCACGATATTCTCGCGCGCCGGGCCGAAAACATGCGCCGCACAGGCCATGCAGGGGTCGAAACTATGGATCGTGCGCAGCACCTCCAGCGGCTGGTCCGGGATCGCGAGGTGGTGGCCTGTCATCAGCGCGGCCTCGTACGGGCCGTGCTGGCCGGCGGCGTCCATCGGCCCGGCATTCCAGGTGGTTGGCACCACCGCCTGGTAGTTGGTGATTTTGCCGTTATCGATGATGACCCAGTGGCCGAGCGCGCCGCGCGGCGCCTCGACGGTGCCGATGCCGCGCGCATGCGCCGGCCAGCTCGCGGGGTCCCATTTCGCAGCATTGAAGGTTGCTACATCACCGGCTTCGATATTCGCCATCAGCCGGTCGTGCCAGCCCGCCATGCGGTCCACCATCAACTTCGCCTCGATCCCGCGCGCGACGATGCGGCCGAGGGTGGAATACAGCGCCTCGAACGGCAAATTGAGCTGCGCCAGCACGGCGGAGGTGAGCGCGATGGCCGGCGCGTTGCCGCTGGCGTGCAGCATCACCAGCCGCGCGAGCGGGCCGGTCTCCATCGGCTTGCCGCGCCAGCGCGGGGATTTGACCCAGGAATAGGTTTTATCCTCATCCAGAAGCTGGAAGGGCGGCGGCGGCCCGGTATAGCTGAGCGTGGTCTCGCCATCATACGGGTGCAGCGCCGCTGTATTGCCCTGGGTATAGCTGTACCAGGAATGTGCGACATATTCCTGGATTTGATCCGGCGCGGTGAGGTCCACCGGGTAGATTTTCGTGAGGTCACGGTTCAGCACCACGCCGCGCGGCACGCCGAAGCCGTTGCCGGCGTTGACACCATCGAAATCGCCATAGGTCATGAAATTATGCACGTTCTCGCCGCGCGTGAACCAATCCTTATAGGCGCCGCCGATGGTCACCAGGTCGGACAGATATACTTCATCTACAAATTTTTGCGCCGAATCGATCAACTGGCGCACGCGGATGAGATTGGTGAGCGACACCGCTGTCGCGTCCCCGCCGCCGGGCAGGGTGCCGTTGGCGGTGATCGCGCAGGGCGCGCCGCCGACCGCGACATTCGGGTGCGGGTTCTTGCCGCCGAAAATCGTCATGATCTGGCCGATTTCGCGCTGCCAGGAAAGCGCTTCCAGATAATGCGCGATGGCGATCAGGTTGGTCTCCGGCGGGAGCACGTAGCCCGGATGGTCCCAATAGCCATTGGCGAAAATGCCGAGCTGGCCGGAGCTGACGAGGCTTTGCAGCCGGGTTTGTGCGGCGGCGAAATAGGCCGTCGAATTTTCCGCATAGCCGAGTTTCAGCGCGGCGGCACCGGTTTTTTGCGGGTCGGCGCTGAGTGCGCTGATCGGGTTCACCCAGTCCAGCGCCTGCAGATGATAAAAATGGATCACATGATCCTGCAGCAATTGCGAGCCGGCCATCAGGTCGCGGATCAGCTCGGCATTCTCCGGCACCGTGATGTTCAGCGCGTCCTCCACCGCGCGGACCGAGGCGAGGGCGTGCACCAGCGTGCACACGCCGCAAATGCGCTGCGCGAACGCCCATGCGTCGCGCGGGTCGCGCCCGCGCAGAATGATCTCGATGCCGCGCACCTGCGTGCCGGCGCTGAGCGCGTTGATGACATTGCCCTGCGCGTCGAGATCAACCTCGATCCGCAGATGTCCCTCGATCCGCGTGATCGGGTCAACGACGATACGCTGGTTCATTCACTTTCTCTTCATAAAATCAAAAGTTTTTTTCTGCGTTTTTTTTCAAAAAAGCGCCCGCTTCCTAAAAAATTTATTGTGCGAGGTTATCAGCGACGAGCTCAAGCAGGCTGCCGACATTGGTACTCCAGCCCGCCGCCTTGCCGCCATGCTCCAGAGTCTGCCGGCAGCCGGAGCAGCTGGTATAAACAATTGGCGCGCCGCTCGCCTCGATCTGTTTTTGCTTGATCGCGAAGGCCGCGTCCCGCAACGGCTGGGCGCGCTTGATCAGCGCCACGCCGCCGCCGCCGCCGCAACACCAATTTGCGTCCCCGGCGTCTTCCAGCTCGTGCAGATCAACGCCGAGAGCCTCAAAAATCACGCGCGGCGCCGCGGTCGCGCCGCCGCGGCGGGAGAGCTGGCAGGCATCGTGATAGGTCGCGGTTTGCACGACCTTGTTGACGCGGAGTTTGCCGGACTGGATGTTTTCCGCGACCAGCTCGGTGATCTGCAGCACGCGGAATGGCAGATCCTTGCCGTAGGCATTCGCGGCTTCCCAGCGCATTTCGGTAAAGGAATGCCCGCATTCCGGCATCACCAGAATTTGTGCACCGCAGGAGATGGCGGCCGCGATGATGCCTTGGGTGATGGCATCCTGCCCCGGCCGGTCCCCGGCGGTGAGGGAGACGTTATCGGCGTCGAACCCATCGGTGCGGAAACTCCAGGACTGGCCCAGATGATTCAAGATTTTTGCGATCGCGGCCATGGCGCCCGGATAGGTTTTGACGTCGATCGAAGACACCGTCGGCACGATGTCCGCCCGTGCTTCATCGACATGCATGACGACGTTGTACTTGACGCCGATATCGTGCAGCAGGCCGCGGAATGTATCGGATGTAAGGCCAAACGGGCTGCCGGTGGCGTGCTCCTTCTGCGCGATCGCGCCCAGAAAATCCGCCGGCGCCAGCCCCGCCTCATACATGCCGTGGCGGGTCTGCTCGACCAGATCGGCGATGTCGATCCCCATCGGGCAGATCAGCGAGCAGCGGCCGCACATATTGCAGGAATCATAGACCAGATCCTGCCAGTTGGTCAGCGTCTCGGCGGTGAGCGCGGGGGTCAGGCCGAGAAATTTATAGGCGAAGGCGAATGGTCCGAGCTCGCGGTTATAGCTTTGCTTGAACAGCTCGACTTTGTGGATGGGCGTGTAGCGCGGATCGCCGGTTTGCACGTAGAACTGGCAGGCCTCCGCGCATTGGCCGCAATGCACGCAGGATTCGAGCGAGAGCGCGATATTGGGGCCGATATCGCCGATGAAGCCGCGCAGAGCCTTCGCGACATCGACCGGCGGTGGCGCAATCTCATTCATGTCACGGCACCTTTGCGGGAAAAATTATAGCCCAGCACGCCGCGGCCGGCGAACACCAAGGCCACGTGCATCAACTTGCCGAAGGGCAGCCAGATCATCAGCAGCTCCACCGAGAAGAGATGCACGGCCAAGAGCGTGCCATAGCTCGCGACGGTTTCGCCGGAGAGCAGAATGCCGCTGGCCAGGGGCAAAAAAATCACCAGCCAGGAGATGTAGTCATCCGGCGTGGAGAGCAGCCGGAGCACCGGCTGGGTGAGCCGGCGCACCAGCAGAGCGAGCAACGCGGCGAGCGTTAATCCGCTGGCGAGCACCACGACGCCTTTTGGCAAATCCGCCCAGGAGACCCCGAAAATCTCGTGGATGACCAGAATATGCGGCGCGCCGCCGAACAGCACGATGAACAGCCCGACATGGAAGACATAAGACAGCGCCACCCCGGTGCCGACGCGCGGCCAGAAGGTGCGGCGCGGAATCGTGCGGGTGAACACGGTGACGGCACCGCCCAGCAGCCGCATGGCGAACGGGTTGCGCGCCGCGGCATGCGCCACCCGGCGGCGCAGCAAAACGATGCCGGTGACGCGCCAGAACATGCCCACGACAAGCACAAGCGTCGCGGCCTGCATGGCGGGGCCACGGGCAAATTCGAGCAAGTTCATTTTTGCGGCCCTTGCGGTGGCTTGGCCGTCTTGTGCCGGGCAGCGAACGCGGCCGCGGCGCCCACGGCGATGCCGCCGGCCGCGGCAATCCCGGTATCCTCCCAGCCAGGGCCCTTGCCGCCGGCGAGGGATGTGTAAAACCCGCCCTCCTGGTCCCAAAAATCCGGCTCCGAGCAGCCCAAACAGCCATGGCCGGATTCGATCGGGAAGCTGGTATTGTCATTCCATTTCAGGCTGGCGCAAGCGTTATGCGTGGTGGGGCCCTTGCAGCCCAGCTCGAACAGGCACCAGCCTTGCCGCGCGCCCTCGTCATCAAAAGATTTGGCGAATTTGCCCTGGTCGTAGAATGGGCGGCGGTAGCACTGGTCGTGGATGGTGGTGCCGAAATACGCCAGCGGGCGCTTACGGTCATCCAGATCGGGCAGGCGGCCAAAACTAACAAAATACACCAGTACGCCGCTCAACACTTCCGGCACCGGCGGGCAGCCGGGAATGTTGACGATGGGTTTGTTGGTGATGACGTCCTCCACGCCCACCGCGCCGGTCGGGTTCGGGTAGGCCTTCGGGATGCCGCCATAGGCCGCACAGGTGCCGATGGCGAGGATGGCCGCGGCATCGGGCGCGAATTGCTGCAGCATGCTCACATTCGCCTGGCCGCCGGTGAGTGAATACACCCCGCCATCGGCCACCGGCACCGAGCCATCGATCGCCAGCAGATATTTGCCCCTATTGGCCGCCACCGCCTGGCGCAATGTCAGCTCCGCTGCACTGCCAGCCGCGGACATCAACGCCTCCTGATAATCCAGCGAGATATAATCGAAAATCAGGGCCGCGATCGTCGGGCTCGATGTGCGCAGCAATGTCTCCAAACATCCCGTGCATTCCTGAAACGATAGCCAGATGACAGATTGGCGCCGGGCTTGTGCAAGGTTTGCCGCCATCGCGCTTGCCACGCCCGGCGGCAAGGCCAGGCTCGCGGTCATCGCGATCGAAAATTTCAGCAACCCGCGCCGGCTGAAACCGCTCTTGCCCAGCATTTCGCCCAATGTTGCATCCGCCGCGCTCACGATGCCGGCCGCGCCAGGCGGAAATTGGTCAAGCCGCGCAAACGACGCAGGCCGCGCGCCATATCCTCGCGATCCGCCCGCAAAATCTCCGGTACCGCCGCCACCTCGATCAGCAGCGCCACCACACGGCCGGTCTCATCCGCATGGCGCGTCCACCACAGGCCATGGATTGCGGTCTCCCTGGTTTGGCTCTCGCCCGAAATGCTGACCGTGGCGGCAACCTCGCCCTGCCCCAAACGCGCCTCCAACGCTGCCAGGCAACTGGCCGAGAGCGGCAAACCGAGCAGATCGATGCTGCCGGCACGGCCATATGAGATGAAATCTTGCATCAAATCCGCGGCCTCCATCAGCAGCGCATCCACCAGCCCGTCATCACCCAAGAAATCGAAATTTTGCATCAGCCGCGCCACCAGGCCGATACGGTGGTTTTGGCAAGCGCGCAGGCCGGGCCCACGGCATTTGCCACCTCGGCTGACAAAACCTCGCCCCAATCAACCCGCCCCGGCTGAATCGCCAGCACCGCCAAATGGCGCGGCGCGCAATCCTCCAGCCGCAACAGCGCAAGCAGATCAACCAACCCAGCCTCATGCGCGCTGGTCCTGGTCCCCGTGGCGATATGCGCGGCAAGGTTTTCAGCACCCAGCAACCGCATGCTCCCCGGCGCCGCCGCAAAATCCGCCGCATCGATGATCAGCACGCCCGCTTCATCACCCAGCAAGCCGGTCAGCCGGAACCCCATCGTCCCGCCATCAACCGCGCGCAGCCAAGGCGGGATTTGCGCATCCGCACGCAACCGCCGCACGACATGCACACCCACGCCATCATCGGCGAGCAGCGTGTTGCCCAATCCCAGTACTAATATGTTTTGGTTTGGCAACGCATCCATCGTGAAAGCTAGGCTTGCCAGCGGCCTGTTGCCCAGCGTCGGAATCTACCTAATGAGGTTTAGAGCGATTTCCGATCAATCGCATTCTAGATATATTTTAGAGGCGGTTTCAGACATTCTGTGGGATCGCAAAGCGACGCCAAAAGACTTTTATGACTCTGAGGCGGTGCTGGTTGGACCGCGATAGCCTGGAGGAATCAAACGTTTTTTTGCTGCTTTTTTTTCAAAAAAAGCAGCGCTTGCTTCAACAAATCCTTGGCAGCGGGTCATCCTCCAGCTCGTCCAAAATCCGCTCGCCGCCCAAAGCCGTGCGCAGCACGGCGCGCGGGCGGCCGGGTTCGATCTGGCCGATGATGGAGGCGCGGCTGCCGCCCGGCAGAGCGCGCCAGGCGGTCAGCAGGGCTTCGGCCTGGGCGGGCCCGATCACCGCCGCCACCCGGCCCTCGCAGGCCAGATAGAGCGGGTCGTAGCCCAGCATGCCGCAGATGCCGCGCACCTGCTCTTGCAGGGGCAAACCGTCCTCCTCCAGCGTCACGCGGCAATTTGCGGTGTGGCTGATTTCGTTCGCGATGGTGGCGATACCGCCGCGTGTGGGGTCGCGCATGAAGCGCAGTTCGGTGAACGCCTCAGCGGCGGAGGTGAAGGGCAGCACGCTCGCGCAATCGGAGGATAGGTCGCCATGCAGCCCGAATTCATGCCGGGCGAGCAGGATGGCGGTGCCGTGGTCGCCCAAAGTGCCGCTGACCAGGATGGCGTCTCCGGGCTGGATGCTGGCGAGCCCTGGCGGCGCACCGGCGTTGCGGCTGCCGATGCCGGCCATGGAGAGATAGAGCCCGCCGCCCTGGCCGCGCGGCAGCACCTTGGTATCCCCGGCAACGACCGAGACCCCGCAGGCCCGCGCGGCGGCCCCGATGCTGGCGGCGATCCGCTCCAGCGTGGCCAGGGCAAAACCTTCCTCGATCAAACAGGTGAGGGCGAGGAAGCGCGGCGTGGCGCCGCTGACCGCGAGGTCATTCACCGTGCCGTGGACCGCGAGCGTGCCGATATCCCCGCCTGGGAATTCCAGCGGATCGACGATGAAGCCATCGGTGGTGAACACCGCCTCGCCGGTGAACTGGTGCAGCACGGCGGCGTCCGCGTTGTTGTCGAGCGCGCCGAAATGTTTGGCGAACACGTCGCGGATCAATTCGCGCATCAGCCGGCCGCCATTGCCGTGGGCGAGGGTAATCATGAGGCGGCTTCGATGATCTGGCCGAAGCTCAAGGCGCCGTCATGGCAGGGGTGCCGGGCCGGCAGAAAGGCGCGCAGGCCGGCGCGGCGCAAACCGTCTTGCACCAGCGAGGTGAGAAGGCGGTTTTGAAACACGCCGCCGCACAGGCCGACGGCGAAGGTTTCGCCCGCGTCGCGGATGGCGGCGGCTTGCGCGACCAGGGCTGCGGCCAGGCTGGCGTGGAAGGCGTAGGCGCGCGCGCCGTGGCTGCGCCTGGGATCGGTGAGCATCGCCACCAGCGGCGCCCAATCCGCCTGCAGCACGCCATCCGCGCGGCTTTGCAGCGGCAGAAGCACCTTCTCCCCCTCACCGGCCAGCAACGCCAGTTTTTCCAGCGCGACCGGCCCCTGCGCCTCGTGCTCGGTGTAGTGCACCAGGTCCAAAAACGCCGCCGCGGCGTCGAACAACCGGCCGGCGGCGGAGGTTTGCGGGCAGTTCACCTGCCGGTCCCAGGCGGCTCTGGCGAGGTTAATGAGCGGCTCCCCCGGCGGCGCAAAGGGCACGCCGAGCGGCCAGGCGAGCGCGGCGGCGGCGCGCCACGGCTCGCGCGCCACCTTCTCGCCGCCCGGCGGCGCGAAGGGCCGGAAGCTTGCGGCGCGCACCCAGGCGCCGGGCGCGCCGCGCAGCGCCTCCCCGCCCCATAGCGTGCCATCCGCGCCCATGCCGGTGCCATCCCAGGTGAAGCAGAGCCAGTTTTTCTGGTCCGGAAACTCGCCCGCCAGCGCGCTGGCATGGGCGTGATGGTGGAAGATTTTCCGGGTGCGCAGGCCGGGCTGGGCGTTGGCCCATCTGGTGCCGCTATACCCCGCATGCGCGTCGCAGAGCAGTGTTTGCGCCCGGCAGCCATGCGCGCGCTGCAAATCCTCCGCCGCGCGCTCCAGGCTCTCCAACCCGGCCAGGCATGTCAGGTCCCCGAGTTCATCCGAAAGCGCCACATTATGCCCAAATGCCAGCGCCAGACGGGTTTTGGCCTGGCCGCCAAGCGCCAGCATGGGTGCCGCCACCGGGCGGGCCAGGCGGAACAGCGCGTGCGCCTTGGCGGCAACATCATGCGGCATGCGCATCCGCCTGCCGCTCGCCGGCGGACCACCAGATGCGGCAGGCACCCTCATCGGAGACCATGCAGGGGCCCACCGGCGTGCGCGGCGTGCAGGCCTTGCCGTAGAGCCGGCACGCGACAGGTAGGGTGCGCCCCATCACCACGCCGGCACAGTCGCAGCCCGGCGGCATCGCCTCCAGCCGGCTTGCTTCTCCCTCAACCACGCTCGCGAATTGCACCCGCGCGTCATGCGCCGCGAGATGCGGGCGCAGCCGGAAGCCAGAATGGGGGACCGCGCCGATCCCGCGCCAATCCGCGTCAAAATCCGCGAATTGGTCCGCCATGCAGGCTTGCGCGCGCTGGTTGCCTTGCGGGCGCACGACATCCGGATAGGCGTTTTCCAGCGCCGGGCGGCCGGCCAAAATCTGCACCAGCACGGCATGCAAGGCGTGCAGCAGGGATTGCGCGTCAAACCCCGCCACCGCCACCGGCATGTTGTGGCGGCCGGCGACGAACCGCCATTCCTCCGCCCCCATCACCGCCGCGACATGCCCGGGCGCGATCAACCCCTCAAACCCCGGGGCTTCACCCTCCAACAGCATCGCCACCGCCGGCCAGGTGCGCCGGAGCGCCAGCAACAGCGAGAGGTTTTTGGGGATCCCCTGTGCCAGCATGGCGGCGATGGGGGCTGCCGTGGTCTCGAACCCGGCGGCGAAAAACACCACGCGCTTTGCCGGGTTGGCGAGGGCGGCGGCAACCGCCTCCTGCGGGCTCGCGATCGCCCGCACATCCGCACCCTCCCGCTTGGCCGCGGCCAGGCTGCGCAGCGCGCCTTTTTTCACATTGGCCGGCACGCGCAGCATGTCCCCAACAGCCACCAGAATGTTGT
>Ga0116231_10005551_pt1 | contig 24771 bp, 14 predicted proteins | sample S1TSphgellanicum_2_FD_89695 | JGI IMG/M metagenome (GOLD analysis project Ga0116231, IMG submission 89695) | Host-associated microbial communities from peat moss isolated from Minnesota, USA - S1T2_Fd - Sphagnum magellanicum MG | ecosystem: Host-associated > Plants > Peat moss > Unclassified... | reverse complement strand
ATACTTCAAGTCTGAAAATTAGTAATTGAGTCTAAAAATGGACATTTCAATTTTGAATATTGTTATTTGAATATGAAAATTGACATTTCAATTCTGAAAATTGTTATTTAAATTTTAAAAAATTATTTGATCTAAAAATTGATATTTTAATTCTAAATTATTATTTTCCAATCTAAAAAATATTATTATGATTTAAGAAACTTTATTGAGTCTAAAAATTAGCAACTTGATTTTAAATATTTTAATTTGAACTTGAAATTTGATATTTGAATTCTGAATTACTATTTTGGAATCTTAGATTTATATTTTAATTCAAAAAATTATTGATTGAGTTTCAAGGGTTTTTTCTACTAGTGTTATCCATAATAAATGAATATGTTTATTAAATCTAAGTGAGACTAAATAATTATTGTTATAACATAGATTTGTATATTATATAATTTATATTCTTATATTAGAAGAAATTAATTAATTAAATTAATGTGACATTATTTTAAAATCATTGTAATTACTTCAAATAAGAACTAATTAGTATGTGCAGAATTATTTTCTAATTGAACATAATTATTCATACTCTTTAATTTATAACTTCAAACTTGAATTAAAATTTTGGAAAATTTATAGTGCAGTTAAAATAATTATTTTACTGATTTTAATTTCACGAATTATTATATAATAATATTATCTTTTTAAAAATTGTGATTAATCATCTATGATAAATATTTTATAGTAATTTTACAATAATTATGAAAATTAATGTTATGTTTAACAAATTATTGTATTTATAATCAATAATTACCAAAATAAAAAAATTACTTTACCTATAATAATTTTTACAACAATAAGTGTAATTATATAGTAAGTAATGTAATTAGTTGAATAATAATTTTTTAAAAAATTTGTGTAAGAATTTACTTTCTAATAAAAATGATTAATTCATTACTTATAATTTTAAAAATAATTATTTAATTATTTAATAAAAATTATAGTCATTAAATTAGTTTGAAATTAATTATATTATATATAATTTGATCAGATTCTAAAAAGTAATAAAATATTTTTAAATATTTTATTTATTTATTTATTTATGAGTTATGTATTATAACTTGTGAATAACTAAATAACTATTTTGTTAAATATTAAGAAGTTATTTTTTATTTAAATAATTGATATTGAATATTTGTAGTGTATAGTTTATAATTTAAATATATGTAAATTTAATCATTATTATTTTAATGATTATTTAATTATGTGATACTTGAATTGTTTTAAAATCTAAAAACTAAAAGAGTAAGGCATGAAGAAAGTTTTGGAATTATAACTTAATTTGTAAGGAGGTTGCAACTTCAAAACTTATCCCATATTGTTTGTTCTTCATTCCTATGTTGAACACTATATAAACAAGGGGGGTGTGGCCATTGAATTTCACATTAAAAAATTTGTGCACATGGGATGAGCTAATTAAAAGGCTCAACCCAAAACAAAAAAACAAATAATGCACAACTTTAAAATACTTACCTCCCCAACCTACTTATCCTATCTAGCTAAGTAGGTACCTAGTTTGACTTACCCATCTAGGTCAGCCTATGTACCTACCTAAGTACCTACCTATATGAGTAAGTATTTAACCTAGGAAGGTAGAACCTACCTACTTACTTTTTCACCTAAATAGGTAGGTAGGTAGGTAGGTAGGTAGGTAAGGATTATAGGCACCTATTTATGTACCTACCAACCTAATATTATTATTTTATTAAATTAATGTTTATGGCATTTGGCATATTTACATTGGGCCACGTGTCATGATATAAGATCATCCAAATATTTGAATTGAACGTCTTAGATTATTTCAAAATAATTATTATTATTTTATTTTTTAAATCAAATATTAAGACACATGGTAACACATGATTTGCCTTCAATTATGACCAAAATACTTACATCGTAGTCGCATGTGACAATACGTATACAATGGAGTCAAAGTATGGAATGTATTTGTTGATATTTTCTTTCATACAATACCCTTTGTCATTTACGACAAATTTATCACATGTGACTTGTCTTAGGCGATTAAAGGGATTTTAGTTGCAAAATGTCTTTTGCGACTAAAATTTAGTCACAAAGAGTAGTCGAAAATACATGTTTTTCTTCTAGTGAAAATTATGTGTGGTAGGGCATTCAACATCTAGTGAAAGGTAGTGGCCCCAATCTTCTGTTTGACCCACTTCTTGAGCAACTTCACCTTCCAATTCAACCTCCATGTATGTTGCCCCTCTTTTGGTGCCATCCACCTTCCCCTGTAATGTCAATGGTTTTGACCCTTTGGTTTATTGGTCATGTATCCTCTTTTCAACTTATCGTTCTTATGCATTTGCATGTTCTTTTGGTGCATTGTGTGTAACTGATGCTACACTTGGAGTTTGAGAAAGGATTGATTGGCCATCCTTTTCAACCAATCTTTTGGTAGGCTCATTATGTTCATTATTTTTCTATGATGTGGTTTGAAGGAATTGATTTTTCTTCCTAACCACTTGTGTAAACCCTTATTGGTCAGTCAAATGTTTTGACTTGTGCATGTTGTGGTCCAATCCACTAGCCACATTCTTCACATACTTTTGATCATTCTGCTAGGCATGTTCCTCCTTTCATCCTCTTTCTCGTCTTCCTTCCTTGGAGCCTCGACAACTTTATTTGTTATCCATTGTTTTGTGTTTATCTTTGACTTCCATGCCCCTTTTCATGGATCTTCTCCCTTTGCTTGTTGATGATTACCATTATATGAGGGGTCTTAGCATGGTTGGATGGACCAAAATCTGGCAAAAAACAACTTGGCCCAAAGTTCATTTTGCAAGTTTTACAATGTGCACAATGTTGACACATGATGATGACAAAATGATATCTATCCATTCTTAGCAAAAAAATTCCATATGTGATTTGTGCATCATAAAAGCTAGTGATTTATAGAAGTCTTCAAAATTTAAACTCAAAACACAATTATTTTGAAATGTTATGGACTTTTAAAAATAGGGTGTGTTTTTCCATAATGTAATACCTCGAATTCATATAATGAAAAACTTTTTTGCATTTCTTTTATTAATACATTTCCACCTTGAACCCAATTCCCTAAACAAGTTTTAAATCTATCATTGAACCAAATTAAAGTCCATTAGCCTAATTGCAATTGGCGTTACACCCCAATTTTTCAATTTCAAAAGTTCACAACTCTTGGGATTTTATGTTTTTTGCATTAAAAAAAAAATTGCACCATGTAAATATTAGAGTCTATTATTTGAAAATGAATCCCTATTAACTAAACCCGACATATGTAATAAAATATAACACTTGCAATCACACCCATTGCAAAAAAGTACCCATGTGACGTCAAAATTGGTCCACCTTACCATGCCAACACCATGAGGGTCTCTCCTTCCCCCAAATTGTGTATAGTCTTTAATTCGGTGTTCAAGCCCAAAATAAAATATGTAGATATATATATATATATATATATATATATATATATATATATTTGGCATTGGGTAACATTCATAGACAATGAACACCTCAACTCCACAATTTGGCCTTATAATATTCTTTTTGGCCGCCCATCCAACATCTAGGTCTAAAGCAACGCAAAACCTAGGGTCTCGCCTAGTGCTATTAATAGGGTCAACACCAAGCAGTTTTCCCATTAAATTTGCAATCACAAATTCCAATGGGTGGTACTCTAGTGAGAGCATGCGCAAAGATAACTATATTGGAAGCTTCAACCCCACTAGGTAATTAAATACTTGAATGAATGAATCCTTTCTTGATAAATGGATGTTCCCCACAATGTTTTATGTGGTGTAAGCATCAAGAGTGCTTGACTTGTTTGTTGGTTAGGAGAAGCCAAGTGACAAAGCCTCTTTCCAATGTCCATTCTATACCTCACTTTAGTAGAGCTAATGCTATGGTTAATTTCTTGGATCCACACAAACATTCACCATTTTTTTAATGAGCAGTCCTTTATGATTTATGAATGAACTTGGCAAGGCAACTTCTCCCTCTATTAGTATGAATGGGTTCACTTTTCCACTTCCAACCAGCCTTGCTATTAGTGTGTCCACTATGCCAAAAACATCCCCCATTGTGAATCCTCCATTTCACTGCTTCCTATTTGTGCAACATGGCTCGAATCTTGATGGTTGGTAAAAACTTGTAAAACTTGTTTGTAAGAAGCTTTCATGGTGCCCAAGTCCAACCACACCTTGTCACTTCCTTGAACTCCAACACCACTTGTTAAATTAAACCAACTTGAAAAGTTGTCACACACAAAGCTTAACTCTTTCTTTGAAACAATGAATAGCACAACAATCCAATGTACAACACAAATCTAAATTACACATGGGATAGGAAATATAAAAAAATCACCAAAAAATAATGCATCCAAAACTCTGGATTGGTTTCGAATGGCTGGTAGCCACACAACTATGGCAAAGACTCTCATTGTCCTTGTCCCACATATGGCCCTTTCAACTCGATTCAAATGTGACATAAGAAATAACACACCTCCATTTAAAAAGTTGCATTATCTCCCATACCATCATTAAATCTAGCATCCAATTTGTTAATTTCATACAAATATTGTGAGTATCAAAGGGTTTAGGGTCATAGAACAACCACCCCTCCCACAAGAAACTCCAAACATCACTCCAACATTTGCATTTGTGACAAATAAAATCAACAATGAAAATCAACCACCTAAACTAAAGAGAGTCAAAGTTGAAAATAAATAAATAAAAATGTCCCAACACAAAATAAAACATTCACCAATAGTCTAACATTACAATGTCTTCCAAGCTTATAACCCCAAGTTTAACAATAACATCTTCATTTTCTTTCATAAAAGTTTCTTCTATTTCATGAACTTACAAGCCATTGGCACAATAACATCTTCATTTTCTTCTATTTTCATGGATTGACAGCCATTGGCTCACCCAAGTCAAGCTCAATGGCAAAGGGTTGGTAAGGTTTTCATGTACACTAGTGGGTTTGAACCTACAACCTTATTATTTGGTTTTTTCTTTTAATTAAAAATTTCAAGAAGTAGAAAACTAGCACCTACTTGCTTGTGTATGTAAGCAAATAGGTAGGCAAGGAAAAATGTAGATGGAATGAATAGCCAAAAAAATATTTCATTTACATTACAATTTCCATTTAAGGTCAAACAATTTTTCATTCATCCCAAATTGGCAGATGCATTTCAATGTGACAAGTCAAGGTCAGACATGTTGTTTATATAGTTTGTGAGATGAGATTCAAAGAAAAAACATATGGAATAAACCTTTTACTTACACCTTAATTTTAAATTGAGATGCAATTAAACCTTTTCTAAAAGCCAAATTTAATTAGTAATATCTTTATCATATTATGTCAAAATGAAATGATTTAAACTTCATTTTGAAAAGTTTTTCAAAATCTACACAACAAAAATATTAAAATTATTTTTTAAATACTTGAATTGAAAAAAATTGCATGTAAATATGGTATATTAAATACATACATGTTAAATTTTATATTATAATATGAGTTTGATTATATAATTATAAAATAAAATTTAATTTTAAAAATTAAAAATTTAAAAATAATAAATAAATTTAATATTATATTCATCTTATGCACAAATATTTGTATTAATATAATATATAACAAATAAACATTGTCATATATTATTCTAGTGACGATGATTTCATCAAAGTTGGTTTAGGTGGGATGGGCTATAATTGTAAGTTGTACAAAAACACAATTCCAAATTGCACCTTTGTTAGAAGTCAATTCCAAACCAGAATTTTTTTAAAAAAAAACATTTTACAAGTTGTAATGTTTCAAAATGTCCTTATGGAGGATCCTAAGATATCAAAAAAGAAATAAATCTTTTTATTTTTTTCAATGTTTTTTGGAATATTTGTGTCCTTTCCAAAAAACATTTTGTGTTTTTCCAATTTCATACACATGTTTATATGTAATTTCATACAAATGTAAATATATGTTATTTCATTTGAATATGTTGATAATATTTCAAGAGATTAACATTTTTTTTTTCTTTGAAATTAAGTAGGTTTCCAATAAAAACTTCTCTTTAAATACATAATTCAAGGATTTAATCCCCATTTGTTTAATTGATTTAATGTTTATCCACCTAATTGCTTCCAAATTTTAATGAATTAAAAATAGGGGTGACTGACTAATTCTCCCCTTGGATGATAATAGGGCAATCTTTTGTACAATTTCAATCCTATATTTAATTTGAAAATAAGAAAGTTTTTAAATGTAAATCTTTATTTCTTTTTTGTCATTTCATTGTCACAAGTAGTGTGTAGCAATGTGGAGCCCAAGTATATAAGTGATCTTATATGATAAAGATATTGGATCAAAAAAATTATATTTCCATGGATGAATATTATGTTATCCATTTTTATCAAGTGAAGCCCACAATAAAATATTATTTAGTTTAAAAAATTATATGTAATATGTACATAATTTTATACATTATGTATTTTATATTGAATAGACATATGATTTATGATATATTATATATTATATTTTTTATGCTAAAAGAATTGGATTTTCATTTTGTTTTGTTGTAAAATTTTTAAAGCATTTTATTAAATAAAGGCAGAAAATAAAATCTGACCTATTTCTCAGAATAAAAATACAATTTTATTTCAATAATATATATCTTGGATTTATAAATATTAATATTTTTACACAATAAAGCATAAGTTGGTTTAAATCACCTTCTAATTTGTCATATTGTAATGAATTTATGTAATAACGGTTATGATAAATAATCTTATACATTATAAATTAATTATATTAAATAATTACTATTATAAATTTTATATAACATCGAAATTATCATCTTAATAGTACCAAAAATAACATTAGTAAATTATTTTCACTATAAGTGAATGTGTAGTTGAAGTTTCATTGAAAGTGAAATGAAATTAAAGCATGGTAAATTTGGTTCACTTTTACAACCCCAAAGTGATTTAGGTTAGTGGATTTGGACTCATTGTGTACTAGTGATGGTGTAAAATCATACCCAAAATTGGTGTTGAACAAACTAAAGGTCACATGAGGGGAACTATCTTTATTTGTAAATTATTGGAGATCTAATTGTTGAAGAAAACTATCTCAAAATATTTTTGGCTAACTCAAAATGTTTTAGAATATTTCAAAAGATTTTAAAAGACTTCAAATTAACTCAAGATTTTTCAAAATATTTCTTGAAAGATCTCAAATCGACTAAACTTTTTTTAAATATCTCAAATTATTTCAAGGAACCTTTTTGAGAACCTTCATAATTACATTATGGATGAACATTATATGAAATTCATCCATGTGGATGAAAAGTGGACATTCATAGACTAACTCCATAAAAAATGATGTTGTGTGTTACCACATCAATGCCCACACCTATCATTGTGCACAAACACACAAACCAAATAACACACAATAACCCTTAATGGTGCATCACATCCAAATCGCCCCCCTATCTAGGGCTAATGTCCTTCTAAGCCAAATAACAATGTAGGAAATTTTTATTGTACATTTGCCAAAAATGAACATTTTGGTTCTAAGGTGGAAAGACCAATAGGTTGGTTGCAAATTTTAGCCCCATCATTAATTGCCTAATTATAATCCCCCCAAATCCTTAGCCTAATGTGCATCATCATGGAAAAAAACATAGGTTGCTCCCTTCTACCTAAGTATATAAATTCCCATGTTTATGTCATGCATAAAAAACAGAACCATTTACCAATTTATTCATTCAAAGGTGGTGTCAAGCATCCCATATGCAACCTCTTGAACATTGGTCACATACCAACATAATTGTTGCCCCTAAAGATTGCTCACACAATATACATTGAAGGCCAACAAAGACAATAGCCAAAAAGGGGTCAATTTGGCCATCCACATTAGGAAGAGACAAACTTCAATTTTGCACATGGCTTTTCCATATCTCGCTACCTTGGCCCTCCAATAATAACATTGTCAAAGGTAATACCTTTCACACATGCAAAAAAACACATCCTACATCCAACGTAGTTGATGTTGTTATAAACATACATAATCTCTTATCTTGAATTTGTGAATTCAAGGTTGATAACCACCTCTTTAAATAGTGACATAACATAATGTATCTTGATGCTAAGAAATTACCAAATTCTTCATACATCACAAACTTACCAAGCTTCATAAGTTCATATAAATTTTGTGCAAAATCCAATTTTCATAGGTTATTGTAAAAATCACATGAATTCCATATTATGGTTAATATGAACGGTATTTATAGGTATTCAATATCCTAAATATTCAAATGAATGATACATTATATTTGAATGACATATGTGAATGTTCATATTTAACACACCAAAATTACATCACAATAATTGCATGGATTTAATTAAAATGTAAAGTCCACATTCACATCAAGATGTCATAAGTAGAAAATACATGTTATTTTTATGCTTTGAAACTCACGAATTTTGCATGGACATATTGTTTTATGATTTTCACACGGATTCTATTGAAATTTCATGATATTGAAAATGTATGATGTAACCATTAACATTACATGTTAGAATATAATGACATGTTATTCACATGTGCATAAAATCATACATATAGATCATCCAAATTAGTTATTTCCATCATATTGCAACGAATTGAGGCTAGTAGTTTGGGCTCATGGATAAAAATTAGAAAACATGGTGTAAAGGATGTAAGAAAAGCTTGTCAACTCAACCTATATCCCATGGTTGACCATGATAATTACAAGTTTCAATCTCTAGTATAGCCTTGTTGAAACCTTTACTTTTGTAAACATTGTTTCACCATCTGCACTATCCACTGAACTAACCCACGTGCTTTCAAAATGGTCTTGTGAAATTGTTTAATGATCAATTAGTGTTTTCTCACACAACTTTTCACTAAAAGGAATCTTCACCTTTGTAACCAAGATGATTAGAAGTCTTCCATGATTCTATGAATGATTATACTCATATAATATAACTTTTAATCCTATGTGGAAAAACAAATAGTCATAAATGAGTTGTTTTTGTCACTAATGGATGATAATGTTACATATGGTAATAATGAAATCATTAGTTCGTAATTTTTTTAATTGATAAGACATCCATGACAAAGGACACAGTGATGTGGATTTTTAATTGTCATTTATATGATTCTAAAATTATTATTATTTAACATGACATGGATAATGATGACATGGTAGTTTTAAATGTTTTTGAAATGACTATAATATGAGGAATTAGTTGGAAATTGGATACAAAATGATTAATGTATAATGACATGGGTAATGTCATGACCACCTACCTACCTATTTACATAACAACACATTTTGGGTTTTGCAACTGACCTTTACAAATACATACAAATAAAAAAGGACATATGCGACTAGTGATTAATGAGTTGTTAAACCCATGTTGTTTTACCCATTTAATTGCAAAGGATGTTCAATTGTAAAGCCTGGTCACTTTAACAATTTGGATTTTAATTTTTTTTCATTATAATGAAATTCCATGTTATCACTAATTTTGGTATGATGTGTAAAGTACATGTCATCTCAACTTAGTTGTTTTATTTGACTAAGTGTTACAAAAGATACCTTGATGGATGGATGACATGTGTCAAAAATCTATAAACATGTTATGAGTCATTGCAAATGAACAAAAGTCAACTTAGTTCAACCCATGTAACTAACATAATCAAAAGTCAACCTAGCATAACCTAACTAGGCTAAACAACCTAGTTTAACTTGCTAATCAAAAGTCAAACTAACTTAACCTAGCTAGGCTAATTACTTATGTTAAACAACCTAGGGTATATGGCTTAAATTAAAAACAAACATTAAATTCCTAACCCAAGAAGCCTAGTTTAGACTTCTTAACCTAAGCCACGTGGCCTAGGTATCATAAGTTGCAAGGAGGAGGACTTGAACCCCTCACTTTCATTTTGGGGTTCAAGTCCTCATCCTTTGCACTACCACATTTTTTAATACTAATTATATTTAAAAGAAAGTTATAAAACTCAAAACAATTTGCCTTGAATTAACCTTGGCCACCCTAGGTTGACCTAGGTCAACCTACCTACTACTTACTAACCTAACCTAGACCTAGACCTCCTTAGGCTAACTTAAGATGAACTAGTTTGTAAACCAATTTACAAACCTAGCCTAGGTTAACCTAAACATTGTTAAGCTTAAAAAAAAAACCTAAGATGATTATGTCAAATCTAGTCGCATCTAGTTATACAAACTTGAGGTGGTTACAAACTTGATAAAATATTTTGTAATGAAGCTACCTATGTAAGTAAGATAAGTAGGCTAAACTAAGGTACATTACATAGGTTACATAAATCAGGTTAGGTAGGTTAGACTACTACCTATTTACTTGCCTTTTTTGACCTACTTAAACATATTGCCTACCTACTTACCTACCTACCTACTTATTACATAATAATAATAATCCAGAATTTTTTAAAATCTAAATATAAATTCAAATAATCAAATGGTTTAATGTCTGCCAATCATATTTTTAACATTCATTACATGACATTTTAGCATTATAAATGGCTTGTCTTTTATGACTTGTCGTTAATGACTATAAGATAAAAAGTGCCATGTCAAACACTAAATGATTGGTTGTCCTTTGTTATTCATCCATTCCAATTAAAGGCCTTTAATCATATAATGTCTAGTATGACTATAAAATTAGTCATATATGGAGTTATAGATTTAAGAATTTCTTCTAGTGTAATTACAATTTAACAATAGATTGTTTAATACACATACATATGCATGTGAATTCATGATTTCAAAAACCTCATGGCACATGAAAATTAATGGCATGCCATGACAAATATTGGTGCCATAAATTCAAGACACACAAAAATTTATGATGTCACAAAAATCATGGATTACCATGAAAATTTATGACGCCTTGTTGCCAAATGGCACGCCATGTTATCATCACATGGAAAATCGAGTCATTATTACTCGCAAAGGACAACAATATTTTCAATTAACTAATAAATGAAATTAATTCATCAATTCAATGAAATGAATCATGATCGTGAAATTAGTGTCACAAGCCATGAAGTGTTGTCAACCTCATTGCATGTGGCATGTCATGTCAACATCACACAACCATAAGTTATTATTCACCAAAAGTTGCAAGAATAAATGGAATCTTGTTATTACCTAATTTTGGATGATTAAAAATACATCAAAAATACATTTTTGAAACTTTGATATTTGTGTAAAACCATGAAGTCGTGATATTAACTGCAATCATAAAACCATCATGCTTCATGGCACCATAGTGTCCTTTCGAATGACATAGTCATTAACATGAACTTGTAGTTACAATTATAAAAAAAAAGACAATAGTTGTTTTATTAACTGGTTATAAAACCCAAGATATGTTATTGTGTTACCTACCAACCGACCCACCCACCTACCTACCTTTTTGCTTACCTGCCCCCAATCCACCCACCCATCCACCCACTCACCTCCTACTTACCATCATACAATTTGCCTACCACCTACCTTGTGGTCTTGTAATGATATCAAATAAACATATCAAATAAAATTGAAAAAAATAATTAGACACCTCTTGATGGTAAAGTCCATTAATGAATAAACTTGGTACATCATAAACTGATAATATCATAAAATTTCAATAGAATGTGAAAATCATAAAACAATATATCTATGCAAAATCCGTGGGCTTTAAAATGTAAAAATGAAATGATATATATATTTGTATAAATGATGTGTCTTTTCTATTTGTGATGTCCTTATGTGAAGTACGTATAATTTTAATTTTAATTAAATACATGTAATTAAAGTGATGTAATTTGGAATAAAACTATGTATTTTCTATATTAAACTTGAACATTCACGTATGTCATTAAAAAACAATGTCTCTTTTGTTTGAAGATATTGGATACATACAAATATATTTCATATTAACCAAAGCACAAATTTTGTGAGATTTTTTTACAAACCTGTGAAAATCAAAATTTACATGAAATTGTATGAACTTATTAAGCCTAATAAGTTTGTGATGTAATCCTTGGGGAGTTGAGAGATTCAATTGTTAATACTTCCAACCTACGTGCATTCTTAAAAAGCTAAGGTAGGTAGGTTATATTAAGGTAATTAGTTAAATAGGTTAAACTACCACCTACCTACCTATCTATTAAATTTTATTTTTTATAACAATCCAAAATATATATTTTAATGTAAATATAAATTTGACCAATCAAATTATTCCATTATTTACTAATCATATTCTAGTCATTCATTACCATGAAACTTTAGGAATATATATTACTTGTCTTCTATGATTTGTTCTATATAACTTGACAATGGTCCTTTTATGATTACAAAATGAAAAATGCCACATTGAACATTCAATGGCTTCTTGTCTTAAACAAAACTTCTCTAGCACGACTAAAGGCCCCTTAGTCATATAATTTTTGGTATGACTACAATATCAATCATAACTACTATAATCATAGATTTAAGGATTCCTTATAATGTTTGGAACTCCCCATGAAATTTTGTACCTTGGTTGATGAATACTTCACTTAGTGCACAAAACCTACTAAACACCTTGTCCAAAAATGTGTGTGTAATTCCCTCATTATCACAAATTGGAACTAACATCAACTCCAACCACTTGAATCATAACAAAACATACTATGTCGAATTAACAAATTTACTTGGCTAACAAAATTGAAACTCCATTGATACCCAAGCCCCACAATGGGCAATGGTTGTAGATGAATGTATTGAATGACGTTTACATTCAATCACACACCACACACTATGAAACAAATTGTTGAACCTACAACTAAATCCTTTGTTAAAAGAAACTTTAGGCATGTCAAAACCCAAAGTGACCCATTTCCTTGTGAACATGCCATATAAGGCCCTCATGTTGCTCTAGACAAAGCACAACCCACACTCATCCTCCATCCACACTTACATGAGAGAATTGCCTTCCCATTTGAACTATTTGGCCCTATGCACAATGTAGTCATGTTCCTTGGGTGTGAATCCAATCCAAATTTCACCTATGTGCAAATATGCAATAATAACTACATATTCATGAATATCCCATGACCAATGTGAATGGACTACAAGAAAGATAACATTGGAACGAAAAAACTTCCCAAACAATAATGAGGCATTCCCTTTCATATGAATTATATTTTTCTTTCACCTTGTTGTTGGACCAATTGGCATAAACCATTACAAATTGTCAACCATCATCATCAAATTGAGTAAAAATGACTCTTAACTTTAAAGTGTTCCAATTCATGTACAATTAAAAAGGTTGCCCCTTGATGGGTTGTTGCAAAATACACTAGTAGAAAATGACCATTTTGCAATTAGTTTATATGACTAATTTTTAGTTGTTGGTGACATTTGCAACTAAAATTGTAAGTCATGTTGGACAAATCACATGCAACACTAGTTGCAAACGAGAAGGAGTTTTGGATGAAAATAAAATCAACAAGATGCATTTTCATCCTTTGACTAACCATATACATATTATTGTTTGTGATTAGGATGTGATTATTTTGGTGAACAATGGGAACAAGTGATGTGTTGCCATATGTCCCACCTTTTAATAATTTCAAATAATTTTATTATAATTTTGAAATAATTTAAGACATTTAGTTTTTATGTTTAAATAGTTTTAGATTATGACATGCAGTGCAATAGAAATTTCCATGTGGCATATTAACTGATTTCTTTCAAAATAAATTTAAATAAATATTTAGGTATATAGGTAGGTAGGTACCTAATCCCCATGCTTATCTACCTACATAGGTAGATAAATACATAGGTAGGATCTACATACCCATCTATTTAAGTTAGACACCTATTTAGGTAGGACCTACTTACCTACCTAAGTTAAATACCTACTTAAGTAAGTAGGTAGGTGGGTTAAAGAGGTAGGTAAGTTAGGCATAGGTACATTAATATTAATATTTTATTTTGGGTTAAGCCTTTTTGATATATTCATCTCATATGTCCATGTTTTTTAATATGAAAATGTAAGACAATTTACACCTTATATACTTTTCAAGATGAAAATGAAAAACAAAACATATGGGACAAACTTTTTAGTTGCAAATAGTTTTCAACAAAAAAAGGTTTAATCGCAAACTACTTACAACAAAAAAGTTTATCCCATATTTTTAATTTCATTTTCATTTTTTTAATTATATAATTCAATAGGTAAGTGACTAGCTTGTGAACTACTTAATTAATTAATAAACTAATAAACTAATAAACTAGCCAATTAACTAATTACTTATACTAATAATCATCAATAAATTTAAATGTATAATAATATGATGAGAAATTTAATTATAATAATATATATTATTAAAAATTATTAGGTATATTACATAAATAAATAGTAGTACGTATTTAATTTTAATTAAATATTAACAATTTTGATCTATCACCTAATTTAATTAACTATTAATTATGAATATTAAATGCTTGTTTTTAAAACTCTAATTATATAATTAATAGTTAGCCTAGGCTAGGTTAACTACTTTATTATATTTACTCCAATTTTTTATATTTTTATAGATAATCATAAATATAAATGTATAAATATAAATATAGCAATAACATTAATTGAATTATTATTCTAACTAGTTGAGAGCCAAGGCAAGCTATTTTATTATTATTATTCATATTATTATTTCACTTGTTATCATTATTTATGAATTATTATAATAAATATTCAATAAATATAATTTTTCATTTATATAATAATTTAATGAATATCCTTACTAGCTATTATAATAATTATTATAAATTAATTAAATAATAAAAATGAAAATGAAAAAATTATGGTAATTACTTATAATTATTGAATAATTATGAATTGTTAACTTAAAAACTAAATATTAACTATTTAAATTATTATAATAATGTAATAATTTTTAATAACTTATTGCTTATAATAATAATAACATTATATGTAAGTAGCTTACGTTAGCTATTTATTATTATTACATATATTATTATGTCACTTGTTATAGGTATTACAACCTTTATAATAAAAATTTAATTAATTTTTAATAAGTACATTAGTCCTTTGAAAATTATATTCATCATCATCATTATATAATATAAAATATTATTACTTCTTAATTTTAGTCGAAAATAATATTTAAAATTAGAATTTTCTTATCATAAAATAATTAATAGAATAAATAAATAAATAATAATAATGAATTTTATTTGTAATAATTTCAAAAATTAGAATAAGGCAACTTGGATCAATTTGTAAGATGGTTTGCAATACATTTAATAAACGTCCTACATAAAATTTTAATACATTCAAAACATACACCTAATGTATCCATAATATCGAAGCCATTTAATGTTAATAATAATTTTTGAATATACATGGAATATGGCCATTCATATGCATTCAAAATATACATTTGTAACTTCAAATATATCCAACTATATGCATTAGAATACACAAAATACACCTTTACATACTCATAGGGCTACAACTAATTTGGTCACATTTGCAGCTAATGGCACATAAGTTGTTTTTCTTGGATAAAAATCAAACTAAATGTTGTTCACATGGGAGGATGAAAACCACAATAGTTGCAAATTAGGTGTAGTGTAGTCACAAGTATGACCAACATAAGAACTAGTTACAAAAACGTCCAAAAATAGTTGCAAATGATTAATAATTACATGTTGTCATAAATAAAATGGTTAAAATTTGGCCAATTTCTATGAGTGAATAGGTGATAATGTGAGCTTAACTTTCAATTCTTGAAAAAAATCGTTTTTATGTTTCACCCCAAATGTATTCATAATCAAAATTGTCAATTGGGTTAAAGGTTTAACAATGTTATTAAATTACTTAACAAGCCTTTGATATGCAAACCTATGAAAACTTATAATTAATTAACATTTGATTATTGAAGAACCTATGAAATAACTTCAACCTTGGCCTTTTAAACCCCTAATTCACTTACATTAAGTTATATGACCCAAATATTTGACTTGAATGTGAAAGAATTGGCACTTGCAATGATGCAATTAAAGGTTTTATTATTTACATCTCTCAAATAAGTCCAACAAACGTCACATGTGAGTTCATGGAGTTAAACTAGAAACATTAATGTCATGAAAGTATTGACTAACAAAATTTAGACCTACCAACACCTAATCCATACATCAAAATTTCTAATATAAAAAATTTCAATAAAATCCATGCGAAATCATTAAAAAATATTCAAATGCAAAACCCGTGGGTTTCAAAATGTAAAAACGAATATATATATAACTTCTATATAAATGTGTGTCTTATTTATTTATGATGTTTTGATATGAAATACATGTATAATTTACATTTTAATTAAATTCGTGCAATTATCGTGATGCAATTTTGCATAAAATTGTGTGATTTTTGTGTATTAATTATGAACATTCACATATCATTAAAAAAAAAATGTCATTTTGCAACTACCATATGCAACTAATTTTTAATTGCATGTGACACATGCAACTACTAGACCCCATAGTTGCATAAGACAAGTTGCACACAACTAGCATTTACATATGACAATATGTATGCGGATAGTATGTATGGTATGAATTTATACTTTATACATTTACATTATTTTACAAGGGTTGCCCATGGTGACACCTGTTCATTTGTGAAGCTCAATTATATGGTGACATGTGACATTTAAACATTATTTTAATATTCATTGTTATTAATAAATTAATAATATCTTGGCCATCCAATAAAAGGTGAATTGGATTTTGAGACATGTCCATTTGTGAAGGCTAATTATGTGGTGACATGTGACCATTTTTAAAACTCATTAATTATTGTTTTTGAATTAGGTAGGTAGGTAGGTAGGTAGGTAAATTTAAAATAATCTAATCTTGTTTTTGGGTTGAACCTTTTTCGTTGGCCCATCCCAAATAGCATTTGGTACTTGGTTTGTGAACAAATCAAATGCACTTATTTATATAATGTGCACATTTGGAATCCATGGCAAAAAACTATGGGATAAAAATTTCAGTTGCAAGTGTAACCAATATAATTACAACCTACATGTAATTAACCATATTAACCTAATTTACCCACTAGATAAAATTAATTAAGGTATAAGTATTAAAACATAATAAGTAATAATAATATAATATAATGATGATATTATTAATTGGTGAATAAATATAAATATAAATATTTATAATTATAATAATGTTTTAATAATTATGATTTTTACAATAATTAATGATCAATACTATAATATTATTATAATAAAAATTAAGGACGATAATAATAATCATAAATAAAATATTATATTAATTTAAATAATTATTAATAAATAATTTAATAGATAATCATATGTTAACCCATGTAATTTACTAACCACAAACGTAATACCATAAATAAAAATATTATAAAAATATTTAAATAATATCCATCAAATAATAATAATAATAATAATCAAGTCATTATTAAATACTAATGTTAATTATTATAAGTACAATTATAATTATTTTAAAATCATTGTATGTGATTAACTATAATGATAATAATATAATATAAAAAATTTGGGCTAAATTAATTTTGATTAATAATTTTTGGATAAAATGATTTTGCTTAAATTAGCCATGGCCAAATTAATTACAAGGCTAAATTAATGATGGATAAACTATTTTTTTCTAAAATAAATCCTAATTAAAATTTTAAATAGTAAATTAATTTTGGGTCAACTAATCGTAATTAAATTAACTAAAATTTTAAATTTACTAGTTAATTTAACCTCGTAACTAATTTATTTAGTTTAGCCATAGTTAATTTAGCCAAAGTTAGTTTGTTAAATATGGTTAGTTTAGCCAATGTGAGTTTGGCCTAGGTTTAGCTAATTTGTTGCCTTGGGTAGCATTAGTTAATATGAATTTAACCTTAGTATTAAAGTTATGAGACTATCATACATAGCCTAAGTAAATATATTTAGTATATTGATGTAGGTATGTATTAGTTTAGGTTGTGATTTTTATGACACGTTTCCATTTTGTACATTACTAGTTGCATGTTAGTTGCACACACAACCATATGGCCCAAAATTATATTGTATCAATTTTGTAATTATACACACAACCAATGTAGTTGCAAACAACACCTAGTTGCATGTAGTTGCATAATAACTGGTTGCAAATGATAAGATTTCTATTAATGTATGTCATTCAAAAAATAATAATTATCCATTTGAATATATAAGATATTGACTACATACAAATATTGTTTATATTAGCTACAACATGAAATTCATGTGATTTTTGTACGAACTTATGAAAACCGAATTTCACATGGAATTTATCTGAACCTATGAAGCATGGTAAAATTTGTGATGTAACCCTTTGAAATTCTACAAAAATATTTTTTATTTTAAATAGTAAGAACCACCATTGGTACAAATAATCTTTCTCGTGAAAATCAATCCCCTATAAAGTTGTTTTAACTTTATTTCCCTCAATGGCAATTAATGGTAGTTAATTGGCCTACCCATAGGCATCATAGATCTTTATTGTAAGGGAATGACATTTGTCCAAATGTGTTTATTGTTCATTGGACTATAATCCTCACACATGTAACATTTAATCCAATTACCAAAAATATATTTATTAGCTAACATCACCATTGTTAAAGCATATTCATTTCTATATAATTTTACCATACCGACATCTAACAATTATACTATTTGAACTTGAACCAAGGCCTTTTCCACATCATTAAGCTTATAAGGTTGTTTAAAAATTGGATTATCATCCTCCAATATGATTCAAACCTCTTGTCCTTTCAACTAACCTAATTCCTTCAAATTGAAGGCAAAACATCCAACATGATCAAGTAGTTTAATTATCTTGTTTTATGCATCTCATCTCCTATAAAAAAACTATTATTTGGATCCCATGTTTGTATTATCACTTGTATTTTTGGTTGGGATGACAAATTATTCATGTTGCCTAAGGATGAAAATATTACCTATGATTGTTACACATAAGATGGGGAAGTGCCAATTGACCTCAGTGCCCCCACATCCCCAATTTCCTTCCCCACACCCATGCATCTTTCATGTTGTTCTTAATCCCATAACTTACAAGGATGTATAATTTTTGTTGTTGTAATATCACCCCCTTTGCATGGATACAATAATCCCAACTAAAGGTGCAACATGTGATAACTTGGGTGGAATAAGTGGGTGTGATCAAGCAAAATGTATATGTTCTATTTATAATAAAATAAGTATCTAAGCAATTAATGTCCACAACTTACCTTAAAGTCTACCTACAAACTCCTTCTAAAGTAATTAACATAATAATGGAACTATTATGGAAACGCATGGCATGCTCCCTTTCATTAACATTTAACTTTTCAATACTACATGAATTGGATTCTAAAATCATCTTTAGGCCTCCATTTCAAAATGATCAAAAATGTGGAAATTTTTTAAATGTTGGTAAGGATGATAGTGGAAGTCCAACCCTATCGACCATTGTATGTGGTTAGTCATCATAGTGAAGCGCATGACTAACATGTTGGATTTAATATGTCATCCACTAAGCACATGGGTGACTTTAACATGAGGTAATTTGTTCATTGGATCACCATTGGTGGTGCTAAGTTAATCCACCAAAACCAATGGGCACGTGAATTAATTGTTGCAGCATCCACCTACACTATTTTGCCAATCCAATATATATTATCATCCTACCAAAACAATTGATAGAAAATATCCCAATAGTGGAAAATTCTCCAACAAGTATACACATAAGTGCATTTGAACCTACACATATTATAAAATCCATATTAATTTTTTAATAATCCTAATATGGGGTTTGAAAGTCCTTGGCATGCACCAACCTATGAAACACCCTAACATGGCCGTCCTAAAATGACCAAATCAATTGACCCAATCCTAGTCAAATTTGACACCGTAGCAAAGTGATGTTATTTGGTAGGTGAACTTGACTATAATGATGTATTTGATTATTTGTCAAATTGCACATCCAATCAAATTGAACAAAAAATTGACCATTATGATCAAAATGGCCAATGGGTTTTGACAAGTGAGACATTTAGTTAAGTTGAACAAAACAAAATAACATGTTTTGTCAAAATAACCAATGGTTTTTTAATCAACTTGGAGATCCTTGTTAAACACAAAATTAGTTGAGCCTAACAACTTACTTTAAGCCATGATCCCCCCCGACCCCTTGGAAGACATCCAAAAGGTGTCATAGTTAGGAAATGAATTTTCTATCTTTCTATATATATTTTACTCCATCGTGCCTTGTTTGATCTACATAGCAATTACCTTCCTTGTTCACAACCATGTCCCTTTGTTCATGTATAACTAATCACAACCCTAAACTAGAGAATTACAACTAGGAACACACACAACATGTAATGATTGGAATAAGATTTCCTAAAATCAAAGCTTCACACATGAAAAAGAAAAAAAAAATTACATTGGAATCCTTAGTCCCTAGCTATGGATCTCCTACTCCAACCAAGCTCCTACTAATGCTTGATACAACATTCTCTTACCTATAAGCACCGCTACCTTCTTTCTTTGAAATCTTCATTTTTTGTGTTCCCAACCTTATTAACAAACATTACATGTTCAAACTCCTTGAAACCAATCCTCCTCTTCTTATTGCCCTTGCTCTCACACAAGAGGGCATACCTTCTACTTTTTCTTCCTATATATTTTTCTTATTTCCCCACAGTAGGGTGGACCTTTTATTTCCTCTTCAAGTCAACCCCTTCTTTCTTTTCATCTTCATTTTTTACTTCCTTTACCAAGCCTAGCACAAGGTCTATGTACCTTTTCCCTCCTTAGCCTTTGAATGGAAACATTCACCAAAATCACCCTTGAACAGCCACCATCACCCATTAGCAATTCCTCCACCGCAACCTCCACCTCCACTTCTACTTAGTTGAATGCATTTGGGCAGCACCCACCTCCTCATGATGCAATGGCCTCCTCATGTGATATTACCTTTTCATGATATATCCAATCCCCCTATTAGCCCATCTTTCACATTATTCATCATCACTTTTCACTCCCTCCCACTGTCTTGCACACTATTCATCACTCATGAAAGTGAAAGCAATTAACAAGCTTTAGAAAAATAACAACTACTATCTTGATCTAAACCTAAATTCTAGTGCCTTCCTAAAATCTCCCTCTATCATATGTGAGGATTATGTGCACACCTTTCGACTTAGAGACATGCAATTCACAAAATTCATTCAGGGGTGGAATCATTATATAGTCATATTCTAACAAGTAAAGATGTGGTTGAATGGAAGGTAATGAATCACTTAAGGAACCTATGGCATTATGTCCATGTAGTTAGTTCCAAAAGATGTAAAAAATCAATGTACTTACGATGATAAGATGTGAAGAAGTGTTGTGTTGTGTTCGAGTTGGAAGTTCATCTTTTTTGACAATTTGACCCCCCCTTGCTCCAATTGCGATAACGTCTTTATACAACCTTCAAATCTAACAAGCATAAGGTTGTTGGAAAGTTAATCTTAGAGGCAACACTCATACAAAAGTTCATATGTTTTTATTTTGATAATCAAATTATATCCTTTAAATCCCAAGAATTAATTTGACAACATTGGGAAAAAATGACAATAGATCCCCTCTACTTCCAACAATTATATCTTTCCAACAAAAAGGTTGATGAGGCTGAAATTTTGTGTGAGGATACTTTAAATACTCTAACATTGTTTTAATTCCTAAATGAATTCATTGTTATAATAAGGAGATATTGAATTTAAAACAAAAAGTTCAAAGACTACATCTAAGACGGATTCATAACAAACCCCCTTTACTTCTAACAATTATATCTCTCCCAAAAAAAGTTTGATGAGGCTGAAATTTTGTGTGAAGATGCATTGAGTATTAATTTAACGTTGTCTCCATTTTTAAACTAATCCATTGTTGCAATTAGGAGATCTTGAATTTAGAACAAAAAATCTAGAGACTATTTTCAAGGAAGAGAAAATTTGTTCAATCATAACATTTTCTCCTCCTCAATCTAACACTTTCGTGTCAAAATTCCACTCCAAATCATAATTCCCTTTTTTTCAGCACAAGCAAAATATCATAAATTCAAGGAACCACCCATAGGACCCCTCTTTGAACTTATTTTCCCTTGGCCAATGAAAGCTTGTGGAAATCCCTCCTTTCAATCAATGGCCTCCAATGATGGTTATGATGAGAATCCTTGTACCCAATGAGAACACAAAAAAAATTTCCATCTTGCACTCAAAATAGGATAATAATCTTCATGACCAATGAATTTGGAGGAAACATCTTTTTTCTTACCTTGGTCATATTGATGGGCCTTGAGCTTGATCATTGCCAATTCTATCCAATTGGCCCCAACATCCTAATTTTTCATCCTAGTCCTTTTTAAGTAACTAACCTTTAGGATAATTTACTAATAGTAAAAAGTAATATCTTTTGGTTTTTCTTTGATTAAGTCAACCCTAAAACATTAATAACCTTCTTTTCAACCCATGTATTATTCATTCATTTAGTACATATTATTATTATTTCCCATGTACTACTTATTTATGTAGTACATAGTAAAGTTAAAAAATACATTTCCTACCACAAGATTTCCATCACACTCAATCTATCATTCAATCTAGGTTTTTCATCAATTTTGTCGAAACTAGGCATTTTGTTTGATTACCATTGTTGTGGCTATCAATTGAACCTGTTAACCTTAATCACAATTATAGTTGAAGAAACAAGAATTCATGGAATAATTAGTTTGTTAAAATGGCAAACAATTTCAGAAAGTATGAACTTCAATTTGCACCACTAAATGATGAAAAGCATGAATCACCTCTTGATTTGAATCTAACACAATTGCCCAAACATGAAAAACCTATTAAAAGAAGAACGTGCCTTTGACTAAAAGGTGAAATCGCATTACAACGGGGCCACTTTGGTCACTTTCACAACATGTATGTAAAATATATTTTTGCAAAACATATTGCATTTAATTTTTGGTTTCACTTTTAGTGTTTGAACTTAATATTTTAATTTTCACAAAGTTAATGATATCTATATTATTTGAAAATTAAAGCTTAAATTCAAGGATTAATGAGATATTTATGATATATACACTATAATATAACATGTTTATATTTTTCGACTACATTAGGTTTGGGTTTGAATTAGTTAGCCAAAAGATGTTTGAAATGAAAATTTAAAAAAATGGCCCACTCCACATATCTTGTCATCTTCCATTTGAAAGTGATGGTTTGTCAAAATGTTAATTTACCACATACTTATTGACGCACTCCCAAGTCCCAAGTTAGCCCCAAGTTGGGGCTAGGTCATTCAAATTGCGGAATTTCTGGGACTCGGGGCACGCTCCTAGCTTCTAGCATTAAAGGGGGTGAGAGGGGCGTGCTAAAAGCTCCGGGATAGACTAGGAAGAGGGACAAGCTTACTCAATTATACGGTCCTGCATCCAAATCCAACCAACAAGTTGGTTAGAACTCATTTTGCACCCTTTTGGTGTTGGGACAAGCCACGAGTTACCTTCGACTCACTTGACTCACCACGGCCTGGACTTGGGGGAAGCCACCACCTTCCCCCATATAGTATTCTCTGCAGCTCTCCATCGTACTTGCATCCAAATGGTTTTTTTCCCCAGGACTCCCAAAGTGTAGTCCCAAAACTGTCCCGGTCAGAACTCCTGGGACTTTGGGCGTTCATAACTTCTCACCCCAAACTCGGATCGGGACGAGGTCTAATCCAAAGTTGTAGCTCTCCTTGAGATCTTTCCAACGATGTGTTGCACTTCATTTGCACACACCGGAGTCGGGTCGATTCCCGACCTTTCTTTCGACCATAACTTGTGCTATAGATGTCCAAATGGCTCATGCGAGGCCATTTTGGACATCTACACTTCAAGACCTTTCCAAAGGTATAAAGAACGCCTCAATGCAAGGTGTTTTGACCCCTACAATCATGCTCTGAGTTTTCAGGAGTCTCAGAGGACTCCCAAGTCCCATTTTTGGGAGTGTGAGTGGCGACCTCACAACTCCCTCAAAGTGGGGTTGCAACACTTATGGTCATCACCTCCAAAAACACCCATTTGTGATATGACAATTATCAAACTCTTCACATGACTCACAAACTTATTCCAATCACATGGAATCACAATGTTTAGTAGATAATACAAATTTCATAAAAATTAAAAAATCATTTCAATCATTTTAAAAATATATTTGCATTTTTAGTAGATAGTGATGTACATTTTTTTGCCACAAATATACTTTGGAATTGCACGATATAAATTGAAAAAAAAATCTTTGTGATTGAATTCTTTGTGTTATAATCTACCATATTATATAAAAAGTTTGAAAAAATATGCTCTAATATTATCATGGTTGAAGTTCAAACATGGACACCCCTAGAAAACAGTATAATGTGACAACATTTTTGCCCCCCCCCCCCCCCCCCCCCCCCCCCACCTTTCTCCCACCCTCTTATCAAAACAACAACAATCCATCATATACAGCCTTAGGGTGCCACCGCCTCTCCCTTTTTTTTTTGCTATTCGACAAAACAATTTAT
>Ga0116231_10005550_pt1 | contig 24773 bp, 12 predicted proteins | sample S1TSphgellanicum_2_FD_89695 | JGI IMG/M metagenome (GOLD analysis project Ga0116231, IMG submission 89695) | Host-associated microbial communities from peat moss isolated from Minnesota, USA - S1T2_Fd - Sphagnum magellanicum MG | ecosystem: Host-associated > Plants > Peat moss > Unclassified... | reverse complement strand
TTTTTTGTATTTTTTTTGTTCTTTTTTTTTTTTTGATTGGGGGGTTGATGAATAAAAAAAAAAAAAAAAAAAAAAGGGGGGGGGGGGGGGGAAACAAAGCCAAGGCCTCAATCGCAATTGTACTTTTGCAAAATCATAAATCAAAAAAAAAAAAAACATTGCTTCTTTTTTGGCACTCTTGGAAAATTCTGCACCCATTTATCTCGAAATTTCAATCAAAGTGTACACCTCAAAATCTTTCCAATTCACACCATTGTTTTTTTTTTTCATTAGATTTTGCAAAAAAAACTTCGTTCTTGGTAGCCACCTTCTTTGGTTTCTTTCCTTTGCCACCCACATTGGTTGGCTGCTCCTCTTTTTTGATATAGGTTGGCTGAATTCTTTTTTTAGGCAAAAGCACACTAGGGTGTCATAATTTCGGTGGATTAGAGTCCCTTTTCAAAATCCTTTTCAAGTGTAGTTGAAAATTGGTTTAAAATATAAATATTTAGATGACATTGAAAATAACATTTTTTTCCATTTCCAATTTCAAATCATGATGTTATAAGACATATAAAAACTATCACAAAAGATTTTTTTATAAAATATATATTTTAAATGCTTAAAAGGACTTTTTTAAATAATTAAATTTTTTGGGATTTTAAAAAGCCCATAACATAATAAATTAAAATCAAATATCATTCATTTAATGGATCTTTAGTTTCTTAAACATGATTCATCCAATACCCCAAAGTTTCAATCACATAAGACTAACACATTGTAAGATAAAAATCGATTTCCATGAATTTTGTAGGTGTGACAAAACGTTTGGGCAAAATTCAAAAATCCATTACTTATTGGCTATCCATGATTTTGATTTTATTTTTTCATTCTTGGAAGGTTGATTATGATAGCTTTAGATAAGTGAATCCCTTTTTATATAATTTCAATGAATTTTATTTTATTCATTTTCTTGTATTTAGGGAATACATGAAAAACTGCCATTATGACATCCATATAAGGTCACTATAGTGTGCAAACACCCTTTTGTGATCTACACAATCTTTCTTATTTTTTCCACAAAAATTGAATGTTGTGAGATTGCTCTCCAAAAAAATTTACATCCTTTTCATTACAAGGGATCCTCATATGTGAAGGTTGAAAATTATTTCGTTCTGGTTCAAATGCATTACAATTGGACATTTTCAAAGATGGTCCATGGTTTGAAAATGTAACCCACATATCTTGGAAATTTTGATTTCACCTTTGTGATTGTGAATAATCTCCATGATCAATGGCTTGAAAAAAATGTGAAAAACACTTCACAACAAATTGCATTATCCATGAACAACTTTAATGTGACAAGGTTCAATAACTTGAAGAACATTAAAAAATGATTAGAGGAAGAAACATGATCCTTTTTTACTATGGTGTTTAGGTTTTAAGGGGTAGTAAATTTGTGGGGGGAACCACCAAAAACTCCTTCCATTTTTTTTACTAATCAAAAAATTAAAAGAAAGACATAAGTTTTTTTCTCTAATAATGTTTAAACCTTGAGAAATAGCAAATTTGTGGGGAAAGCCACCAAAAATTCTTCCAATTTTTTTTTTCAAAAAATAAAAATAAAAATAGTTATGCTTAAGCATTAAAGGGAAACAATTTTGTAGGGGAGCTTTTGAAACTTTCCCCTAGTTTTCATTTTTTTAAGAGAATAAAAAATAATTTTTTCATGATTGCATTTAGGCCTTAAATGAACAATTTTGTTGAGAGGGGGTAGGGGGGGCCACCAAAACATCCATCCCATTTTACTTTTCAAAAGAAATAAGAAGAAAAAAAATGATCCCATTTTGTAGGCCTCAAGGGGTAGCAATTTTGTGAGGGTTTCCATTCAAAAACCCTGCCAACTTTATTTTTCAGAAAAAAGGAAAAGAAATATTTTATTATTATTATGTTTTGGCCTTAAAGGGAAATACTTTTACAAGGAGACACAAAACTTCCCTCCAATTTTATTTTTTAAAAATAATAAACATCAATAAAATATCATAAATCGACGTCTAAGATTATTTGGGAACCCATGGGCCCTTTCTATTTTCAAATTAGGCCCACCTCTTTGAGATAGGCTTGAAAAAATACCCAAAGAACCCGAACATTATTATCCACAAATTTCCATGTAGGATTCTAACAAGTTTTTTCATCCAAAGTCATTTGTTTGGGCTTGGACCCTAAACTACCCTAGTGTAAACCCAAATTGACCACCCTTCATAGTTTGGACCAATGACAAATTTTAAATTTGTGTGGTACCAAACCCAAGTTGTCTAATGTAACCACCCTTAAGACTAAGAATTTTGTGAAAACTAGATTCATCATTGGGACCCTATTCCATTTGTGAGGAATTGCATTATAATAATAGTGTTGGGCACAATGGTGCAAAACAAACTATGTAATCACATCTCTTTACATAATCAATTCCACAACCACATTTTCCATTCCCATCAAACATGGCTTTCTCCAATTCTCTTCCAATTAAAAGCATATAATTAATATTAAATGTTGTTTCCATCATTTCACAATCAAATGTTTAACTTGCATTTAAGGATTCAACAAAAGAACATGTCTTCCAAAATTGCAAAAACCAATCCTCAACATGTAATTCAACTTGCCTTACTAAAGTTCTATGCCCCTCAAATTCCATCACTTGTCTTAGTAATAACTTTCAAACTAGCAATATTCATGTTATTACAATTTTTTGTAATTTTCAAATTTTGGTTGCAATTGAGTCAAGGTAGAATCATTCATTTTATTAATTGTTTTTTCAAATTTGGCAATGTAATCTTCTGCTTTTGAAGTCCCGCTAGCTAGGCTTTTAGATCGTCAAGATACTTTACTTAGATGATTTCCTTCTCCTTCTTCATTTGTTGGATCACTTCCAACTCTTGCAAAGTAGTCTTAAGTGTTGTATTCCCCTTCTCCATGTTCTCTTTTCATTCATTTGACAATCTTCCCATCCAAAATGGTCTTAAAACTTTTTGCATTGCTTTCCAAATCTCAACCAACCACCTCACCCTTTCCAATTTCATCTTAGAATTATCTAGCTCCATCATTTTTCAATCATGCTAGATTATTTAGCCAAATTTGGTTACCGACTAGATATGAGAGTTTTAAAAAATTAGAATCCTTCTATAGTCTTGGTTAGCTATTGGAACTTAACATAAAAGTTTTGCGATTTGAAATTTTTTTTCAAAATTTGGCAAACTTGGGCCATTTTTTCCCATGGGAAATCTTTTGTATAGGTCAAAATCATATTTTTTAGGTTGAAATTTGGTGAAATTTCACCCCCCATAAAAACACAAATACTTGTACTTGGTTAAAGCACATTGAACTCTAAGAACAAAATATGATATTTCATCTAAATTCCTTTGATAGTTTGAAACAAAGTAGAGTTGAACGAACAAGGTGTTTTGTTGATGCAAAAATAGAATGATAGAACAAAAACATGTGATGCCACAAAAAACAAGTTCAAAATTTAACATTCTATCCTCTTGTGTTTACTCAAATCTTCCTTATATAACCTTTTGTCATACTAATAATTATAGTAATATCTAATACATAAACTCACTATAATGTATAAATTTAGCACTCAAGTGTTTCAAATTCAAAGAAAACATTTGTACAAGACACATGTCAATAGATATGTAATGAAGGACAACCCATGTTTCAAGTGCAATGAGTCCAACAAGGCTTACATCATTACAAAAACATATTTTTTCATCCCTAACATTGCAACTATACTAGTCGTATATTATATGTACCTACCACCATGGTTTGGTGTTAAATAATCCTCAAAAGGGAAAGCCAAAATAAATAAAAAATAATAGAAGTAGCTTTGCCAAAAAAACAAAAAAATTGAATGCCCAACCACTTCTAAAGGAACAATTTTCATAGCCATCAATTTAACACTATTTATTACAAAATAGTTGTGTTTCTTATGTAATTACTCTTGAATTTCAAATTCTTTGAAATATTAAAAATGGGGTTGTTGGACTTAGTGTTTTGTTGAAAAACATAAATATTTCAACAAAAATTTGCTAGTTCCAAGTGGTGGAATGGTAGTCAATTTTATTGGACTAAAATGATAAACTATATGGAATGGTAGTCAATTTTATTAGACTAAAATGATAAACTATGTTCATTTGACTAACCATAAAACTAGGTATGTTCAATATGATTGAGTTCAATAATGTTCATTCTAGGCATACAAATGAACATTATTGGTTACACATGGATTATGTGGTTCCTATGGGACAATTGTAATTATAGTGGCATGACTAAATCAATTCAACTATGAGATGGATGTCAATGTTTCAACATGCATGAAATGAAATGTGCCAATTTTGCTGTTTTGTGCAAAATGTATACCATGATGCCCCGATTATCTTTTGAAACATTAGAAGTTAAAAAAAATTTCTAAATTAATTGAAATTATGAAACAAAAAACTCATGAATTATATAAATAATTCATAAATAATTATATAACAAGAAAATTTTAATATTTAATATTTAATTTAATTATGAAAATTAATTTAATGAGTTAAACAAAATAATGAGATCATAATATATGAAGTTAAATTCATTCTGAAATTACATAAGTATATAAATATATCTTGTAATGTGTTAGATTCAAAATACATAACATATGGGAACTTATATTTATGTGACAATGTTAGTTGTCACAATGTGAAGTTTTGAATATGGTTAAAGAATCAATTTAAAGGTTGTGGAAAATTTTATCTTGTGATTTGTGATCAAGGTTGGATTGATACATTGAGTTTTGAACATACCATACCAACCTTTTTCTTTTTGGCAAACTTGTGAAAATTTTGAAGTTTAGAAAATAAAATCAATTGTGAATTCCTATTATAATTTGCCAAATTTGGTCACACTTTAGAAGAAATTTCATGTTTTGCTAATTTCATGGACACATTTTTAGTGTTAGGGAAGGTTATTTATTTTGTCACCATTAATGGTAATGTTTTTCAAATGATATTCGTGTTACTTCACAAATGTTTCAAAAAACATAGCACCAAACAATTGGTATATATTGAGAAAATTCCCCCTTGTAATTGGTAGATATTGGTATTGGGTTTTTTTATAATAAAAAATCACATGAATCCAATCTTGGATTGGGTCAAATGGTGGTTTTTTGGTGGTACAAGGTCAATACATGGTATTGGTATTAGTATAAAACATATTTATGTTTGGTATTACCATAAGTCCCACACTTGGCTGGGTGAAAGCATGGTGCGGTGGACCACAAGTGGCACATGCAAAGTCCACACAAGAATACATAATTTTTTCTATCCCTTTGTTAGCCTTCTCATAATTCCAACATTTTCGTTATATTCATTTTTGAAAGTTCATAACTTTTTTTTAAATGCTTCAATGACCTTGGTCTATAACTTAATTTCTTCCTATATAATTATACTGGAATGGTTAATATCAAAGTGAACTTGTTTTTACATTTGATTTATTTAATTAATTTTCTAATCATAGTTATATCTGAATAAGAAAATTACATTAGATGTTCATCATGCCTTGTGCCTTATTGAATGTGATTATTGGTTTCACACCATTCTTCATATTCATAGTATAAACATATTGTTCCTAGATAATTTTTTCCAATTCTTCATTTTTATGTCCATTATGAACTTTTAAAGATATTTCAATTTAGATCGCACATGAAAATAAAATAAAATATTTTTTCTTAAATTTTGGTTTCCACATGTCATATATAATATGTTTGATCAACTCATGTGACTGAAATGAAATAATTTATTTTTAGTGAAAACAAAGTCTACATAATTTGTTACATGACACATTTGTTGCTTTAAAATTCCAAAAACATTATGCAACCAATTTTAATTACAAAAATGTTCTATGCATTTCACTACACACATAAACTACCATACATATTTGAGTCCAAACCATAAAATATTCAATCCAATTATCATGTAACATTTTATTAAATTTCATTTCTTGAAAAAATAGTGTTTGCAACCTTCATTTTGGTATAGCGCATTGTGCTTTTGCCCAACTACTAATGGTATAAAGTTGGTATTACCTCGTACCATACATGATTGGTTTAAAAAAAAATATCAACCTTAATTTAATATTGTATATTTATTACATATTGGTAGTATACATATCAATCCAATGTATTGGTTTAGGTAATTGAACAAGTCTAAATTAGTTGTAGAACTCCATAATTATGTGAGAATTTTTTAATTTTAATTTTGTGTAAAATTCCATACCGGTACAATCTTTAATTTGCACAACTACATAATGTGTACATGGAATTATACCTAATTTTCAAACTAGACCTAGAGGTTTTGAATTTGAATAAATGTGCCAAAATTGGAATTGCATGGTTTAAAATTGTAAAGAACCAAGCTCAAATCCACACCCTAAGAACTACCAAAAAACATTTAAATGTCAAAACAAGGAGATCTAAAGGTTCTTTCAAAAGGAAGAACCAACCAACACTAATATGGACTTTAGAGAATGAAGATTTATTTTTTAAAGTTTCCATATTTTAATAGATAAAACTTTGAGAAGGTTTTTACAAGCCCCTTCAAATTGAAAGATTGGAAAAATAAATAAATTCTTTCATATATGAAAGGTGTCATGATTTTTCCCCTTTCACTAAAAGGTTAACAACAATAATAAGAAAAGGTAATGAACATGAAGTCTTGATGGATAAGGAACAATAATAATGTCCTATATATTATATAATTATGTACAAACTTATAAGGATATGAATTGGAAAGGGACCTGAATTGATAGATTTAATTGAATGGCATTGAAGGCAACAAATTTAAGGCTTTCAATCCATTGATTTACTCAAATTTTTCATTTGTAATTAAAAACTAATGTTTATACTAAAATCATAAAGTAGGTAACTTACATTGCAAACTAGATTGATGTGTTTATATAATATGCCAAAATCCAACATGTGTATATGACTACATGTACATCAAGATTTGTAATCATATTTGACAAAAATTACTACACATGACAAGATGGCTATATAACTTAGGGTTTCACAATATTATGCATTACCATTTACAATGAAAGGATGAAAAAAATGAATTGATATTGTGAAAATGAAGTTCTTTCTATATAATGAAAAAAATGTTGTATGTACATGTATGTTTGTGTTGCTTATACTTACTTAAAAACAACTTATCTACCCGTTTATACCTAACATCTGTTTTTCAATTTCATGTTTCTTCACATCCCTTTAAAAATTTGATGTGAGTGAAAGAGTTTTGTGATTCAAAATGCCAAGTAAGTTGTGAAATGAATTTGTTGAAAGATTACTAAACTTTGCAAAGTTCCATTTGCATCATGGTAATGGGGACTTTGGCATTTGCTATTTAATCATCTTTTGACATCTCATCATGTTTGACATTTAAATTTCTCATCAATTTGGCAAATTTCATATTAAAACTTTTGTGTTTTTTTTGCATTTTTATTTCTTTTGGTTACAAATTTTCTTTTTTGATTTTCATTCTTATTTATCAACTATTGTGTTTTTTTATTTTCATTTCATTTCATCATATTGAATAGTTTTTTTGTTGATAGTAATCCCATAATTATACAAATGGGGTTCTATGATGCAAAATTACCTAGCTTCTAAATTGCATGTGTCATATATTGGTAATTTTCTTTGCTTCAATTGAATGTCATATTGGGGAAAACCACCATCCTAGGACCAAATTTGTATTTACGTTTGACCCTAAAGTCAAGTACCCCAAAATATGACAATGTGTTTTTTAATGATGACTACCACTTTATTCCAAATCAGTTGGATGTTGAAGGAATTGATGTAATGCATGTGGGAGATGGCCTAGTAAATGACAAGCATGGTGTAAACAAAACAATTATTAATGTTTAGTAAGACTTTCGGGTTGTTAATTTCTCCTATAGGGCATTTGTTCATTATAATTAACACATAACAATTGTCATATTTTAATACCTAGCTAATGATTCAAACTTGGTTGCTAATTGTGATGAGAAGTGTGAACTTTGCTTTATTATTGTTGAATTACACTCCTTTAATCCAAGACGTTTCATGGCCTTGGTTGATCTCTTCCAAGCTTTGGAAGAAAGACATGTATGATTTCTAACCTATTTAGTTCACTAATTAAGGTTTGAGTCTATTTTTGGCCAATCAAAAAGTTCAAAAGTGTTAGTACATCATTCTTAACCATAACAAGATAGGGGAAAAAAATGGAGGTTAGATAAGGTTAGATAGAATGGAGGTTATTAGGTTAGATAGTGATAAAATAGGTTATTAGGTTAGATAGGTTTGAAAGAATTACAAGTGATAAAATTTGTTTCTTGAGGTGATTATGAATATGGCAATATATTGTGGAAATCAATCCAAGGATTGATTTGTAATTGGAATGTATTTTTTGTGCGTTAAAAGGTCAAATTTTCAATGAATGATAAATTCCTTCTTTTGTATTTTACTAACTTTCATTATTTATTAACAATATAACAAGGTGTCAAATGTTCCCAAACACATGATTTCATAGACATTGTGATGAGGATAAATTTATGAAAGTTATGGTAAGATGCTTAGTTATGAGTTTGTCTTCACTAATTTTTTCTTGAATCTAGCTAGGAGCAAAGGCCATTTGGGTGTAGGTTTTGGTAGTAGCACATGGTGGTGGCTTTGGCAACACCTATTCCTAATACATGTAAACAAATTGATGAATAACAATTTAGGATTTCCTTTCTATTTCCATTATTATGAGTGTTTATATGTTTTTCTCAAAGGTGCTATGAATTATAAACTTTGATTGTTGCAAGTTTTTAAAAAAGAAATCTTCCTTAAGGAATTTGTGCACCACATTGAGGAAACTTGAAGGACTATATATTGCACTCAATGGACTACAAAGAGAAGATGTTATCATGGAATGATTGTAACTTTATTGATTCACAAAAAATTCCCATTTATCTTTCTCTTTTAGGGCAACATAATGGTTATATAATAAAGGAGATACCATTCCATGCCATTTAAGGTCTTGGGTGACAAATTCAAAAACTTAAAAAAACAATCAATGATGTCAACATACACATTTTGGTAGTGTTAAGAAAATATGAACATCGTTGCAAAATTATGTGCTATAATTCAATCAAGATAATGACTTAATCTACCAAACCATATTTTAATGATGTCACGATGGACTAGAAGAGATACATGTGAACAAATTGTTAATAATAATCAACAATGTTGGACACATGTACACATATGGTATGTATGCATTGTATTGTTTGAATTAGATGTCACACCATGAAAAGTTCTATGGTTTTCATTTACATTCAAAATGAATGAAATAGGAACCAAAAATTTCCATAATCCTTGAAATTTTATTTATTTTTTGTTGTGAAAATCAAACGTATGCTCTAGGAAAAATAAATAAATAAATTCTTGGATGATGTTATTGTGGTTTTTTTTCTTAATCTTAAAATTTAAAAAAAAGCCTTGGAAATTTTGTGCTGCTTAAAAAATCAATTTTGACAAGTCATAGTGTGTAGATTTTGAACTTAATTTGTGCCTAACCTAATCCAAGTTGAAATTCTTGGTGCCACAAACACTAGATCCATTACGTGAATAGAAGAAGAAAGTACCACATGATAATTCAATACCATTTTCAATAATTACCAAAAAAATGTTATAAGTTAAGAGAGCCATAAACAAAAATAAAAATGATAGAAAATAATAATAATTTCATGTTGCATACAAATAACATTACATCAACACCAAAATAATAAGAAAAAAATTATATATATATATTTAATGTCATTCTTTTTTGTTGACATGTACAAATTAGCACTTGAATGTTGATTTGGATCCCATTTTTTGGGGGTCATGTGTGCTTGATTTTAAAGTTTGTTTTATAGATTGCAATGTCCAAGTTCTTCCCAAAATATAGAACAAATGATATGCCACATATTTATTTCCATTTGCCTAAGAGTGAAAGCCTATTGACATTATAGGTTTAAGGATTGAATTTACAAATACAAAAAGAGTTACAATCCAATTATCATTGTTTGGTGAAAATTGTGGTGAATTGGGATTCAAGTGATAAATGAAAATCCATATGTCTTTACCACAACCTAATTTTTTCCACTCTTTGGCTTGCACTATGTAATTTTTAAAAACTCTTTCATATGAAAAGTTCCTATAGAAATGGATTAGGTTGCACCATCATGTGATAGGGACAAATAATACTACCTTAATGGAATGGATGAAGACCAATCACGATGATCCTAATGTAAATGTAATTTATTAGCACCATTTCCATGTATATATGGTATAACGCAAGAAAAGTATGGACTATACTTGAATTTATCACATTCATTTCCATGGTATTCATAGCATCCAATTGTCTTTTTGCCATCCTAAGCGGTGAAAGACATCCCAACTAGTTCAAATAAAATATTGAATGACATGGCATACAACTTGAATTGAATTGAATTAAATGTAAGACGTTTTTGCAATAAATTGTAAAAACTTCATATATTTCACTATAATGTTTTCTTTTGGGTGGCAAATTTCTACCATTTTTGACATAAAAATTCTTTTCAAACTATACAAAGCTAAAACAAAAATGGCCCAAATTCATTAGATTTTGAAAATAAAAAAATAAAAATTGCTAGACTTCTAGCATAGGTTACAACATGTAGCCAAATTGAAGGTTGCTTATTTTTGTTTTTACCTTCATATCTTATTTATAACTAGCTTTGGCTAAACCTCTTTTCGACAATTGAGTCAACTTTGGCAACACTAGAAAATTGAAAAAGAACACACACACATCTACAACTAGTTATGTGAGGTCAAATAATGATAAATCATGTCATTAAGACACAAAATGACATTTGAATTGCATTGGTAATTGATGCAAAGGAATAATGCATGAAATGGATGTGGCAATAAATGTGTAAAATGCATGGCTACATGTGTAAAGGTGAATAGGTAAGTAGTAAGTTGGGGAGAGACGCCTAAACATAAAATTATTGCCAAGTTTTAATGGTATGTGTTTACAACAAGTGTTTACCCTATTCAAAAATCTCAAATAGGTGAATATGGATGGGAAAAAAATGAAAAATAATTTCCTTGGTGGGGAAATCCATGGGGTAATTTTGCATCCTACCAAGAGTGTATTAAACATTTGTGTATCACTACATGACCATGACTATATTCTATTGTCATCTAGGTAGCTATGGCAAAATCATGGAGCATAAGTGCCCCATGTCATGACCATGATGCAGTGCTTAGAGTTCAAAGGTGGCTATGGTTTGCACTTTTTAGTTTCTTTTTATTTTTCATTTTTTTTGCAAATTGAATATGTTGTTGCAATTTTTTTCAATCTTTAAGATTTGGGTGAATGATTTTGTTTGTGAATTAAGTTTCTTATTGTGAACTATTGCATTATTAGTTGGTGGGTGTTTATGTAACTTTTTATTTGTTGGAAAGTCAAGGAAGAAGGAAAAAAAAGAGGAGCTGGTGTTTTGTAAAGAAGAGGATCAAGAAAACAACTCTTGAACACCCTTTCTCTTTCCCTCTCCCTCCTTTTCTCTTTATGCCATTCTTTTTATCTACATCAATTCAAGAAGGAATAGTTCTAATACTCAAATTACTCTTGAAAATCAAGCAACGATAAACATGTGAAGGTGAGTGATGTTGTTAGTAGAATATTTTCATATTCATTTCTGATTTTCCTAAGATAATTTCATTGCTAAGTATGTAAGATCATCAATTATTTCAAATTTATTAACCAAATAAATAACTAGAAATTTTAAAGAGTGCAATTGTGCAAAAACATGGTAAAGTATATAAAAAAAGTGTCTCTAGTTTTATCCTATGTCATAAATATAAATGCAATAAAGTAACATCAAAATGGATGGAAGCATGGTAGAATATCCTTGGTGCCCTTTATTACATTTGTAAGAATTTATTTTTAAAAGGTTAAGAACAAATAAATTAAAAAAGTAGGCCAAAAAATCCCCATTTACTACATGATAAATTTTTGATTGGGGAATCCTTAACACATTTAATTCAATGAAACATATTGATACTAGGTAAAGATATGAAGATAATTGTATTCTTAAGGGCCCCATTAAAAAAAAATCTACTTTTTATTTGTTAGAACCTACTTACCACATACTTTACAAAAGTCCATAGTGCAAAAAGTAGATAAAAAGTAGATTGCAAAATCTACTTGTATTTTTAAAATTCTACTTTCAACCTATTTTTACAATGTGGAGTTTGAAAGTTAATGCACAATAGTGAAGAACTATCTTGTCTTTGATCATTCAAATAAAAATATTCCACATACAAATGGTTTATGATGGATTTTGTTTTTGTTTTTTTTCTACTTGTCAAGTAGATTTCCAAGGAGATTTAGTTGTCTACTTTACCATGCTTTTGCCCAACTTGAATATAAAATATTGCATTTTTTTCCTCCTTGGAAGTTAGTGAGTTGAACAACATTAAAAACATTTGTTTGTCATTGTGAAATTTCCATTGTGAATAGGCATTTGGATAATCTATGTTTTGTGCACATGGCAACTAGCTACCCAAGTTCAACTTTACATTGTGCATATAGCAGCCAATTCAAGTTCAAGTCCATATTGTGCACATGATAGCCAATTTGAGTTAAAGTTTACACCCATGATGAAAAAGGTGAAAAGGCTATGATACAATGTATCACAAATAAAGTTCAATTTCCACTAAAAGAAAAATTGTATTTTGCAACTTGTCATATGCAACTAATTGCTAGTTGCATGTGACATGTGTAGTTGCAAAAGAATTTTTTTCTACTAGTGTTTGTTATGTTTGTTTTAAGTGCATTTGCATCTTTATTGATAGGAAATCTGAACTTCTTGATCAATTCTACATTTTTCACAACTTGAATCAATTCATGTTATTGGAACTAATAGCTAAGTAAAAGGTAACAACAAGTTGTGTGATTTCTTATAACAATCAAATTAAAAAACAACATTTTTTATTCAAAACAAAGAATGTTTTTTGATAACATAATTTATTATAAGATTTTCCTTGTTCGCCACCTATACATTATTTACAATTTGTGAACTTGGTTATTTACATGTTCACGAATGCATTGGCAATTTTGAGAGTTTGTTATTTCATTTGTTTCAGGTTTTTATTGTATCAATGTAATTGGATCTATGTATTAGAAAATTGATACACTACAATCCATTATATTCATGTGGAAAAGCTTTGTATGTTCAATGTGTGGCATGTATTTTGATTATTTTCATTGTGTGAACTTATTTTGAATCCATTATGTTTAAAAACCTTTTGGTACATTTGCAAAGTTTATAAAACATATTTTGTTATACTAGGTCTAATGTGCAATTGCTTGTACATATTAAAAAAAACTTTTTAACCTTTTTATTCAATTTCAAAATTCAAAAAATATTCCTCAAAACTGGTGAAGTTAATAATATTATACCCTAGAATGTAAAAGTGTAATCAAGTCAAATGAAACTAACCAATTCAAGAAAAGAAAATGAAAATAAACATTCATAGACCACATTATGTGTTCATGAAAATTTGAAGGTTTGGACCAAATGAGAACATAACAATATTATACAAAAATTATAGTTGTGGTACATTCAAAAGACATTTGATCATTTAATACCAACTCCTAAATTAACCATTCCTTATTCACAACATTTGATACTAAATCTATGAACCTTTTTTCCTTCAAATTATTCAATTTGTGAATTCTTTTCCAAAATTTTCTAAAGTTACCATGTAGGTTGAAAAGTTCAATTTTGGTTGTCCATATTAAAATGTAAGTGTTGTAATGTTACAATTTATTGGTATTTGAACAATAAAACATTTGAGCAACACATTATGTAATACATTTGATGAATTTAAAATATGATATATATTTTGTTTAAGTTAGTATTTTAATGTATCAAGTTGTAATGTATCAATATATCAATTTAAATAATGTAGTATGTTGCACATCAAATTATAGTGTATCATCATAGGTGCAACATTTCAACTTTACAAACTTATTCATCTTGTATTGAATTTGTGGGTGTAGATCTCAAACACTTGGCAAATAACAATATTGGTTATGGTTGAAAAGTGGTGGGAAACATAGACTGTATGTCAATTTTTGATATGCAACCATCCATTTGTCATGTGGGGAAAACAAATGGTGATATATGAAATGTAGTGTTCACAAATGTGTGAATAGTGTATTGCTATTTTTTGATACATTGACAATTATCTTACAATAGCCATAGACATAGAAACGTGGTAGCCTTTTTTCCATAGATTTTGAAAAATTTCCCACCTTTGTTATGTTTATGCATGTATGAAAACTTCAATTGATTTTTTTTGGGTGTATCAACAAATTTTTAATGTATTAAAAAAAACACATGGCAAATGACGATTGACTACAATTGAAAAGTGGTGAGAAACATAGACTAGGTATCAAGTTTTTATATGTAGGCAACAATTTGTCATGTGTGAAAAAATAATCATAGATGGAATGCATTGGTCACACAATTGTGAATAGTATATTAATATTTTTTTTGATACATTAACAACTATTTTAAAATAACCATAGACATAGTAATGTGGTAGCCCCTTGTCCATGTATTTAAAAAAACTTTCTTGCCCTTGCTATGTTCAGACATGCATGGTAACTTTCAATTGAAAAAATCATTAGTGCGTCAACTAATCCTTAACGTATCAAAAAACATGTGGCATATAACAATTTGAGCCTTACAATTGAAAAGTGGCAAGAAATTATCTAGTAGAAAAAGCTCACATTGCAACTTGTCCAAGGCAACTAAAGGTGTCGTTTATGATTATATTGGTTTACAGTGGTGACTAAAATAGTTGCGAATGACACTTTTAATTGCCTTGGACAAGTTACAATATGGGTTTTTTCTATTAGTAAATGTATGCTCAGTGTCAATTTCAAAAATATTAATATACCACTCATTAATGACTAGTGTATTCATATTTTTTGATACATTAGTAGTTACTCTACAACAACCATAAACCCAAAAATATGGCAACCTCTTGTCCATATGATTTTGAAAACTTTTCGTCCTCACTTATAAAATGCATCTGTATCATGGGATTCATGATGATAACACAACATAATGCATGATGACATGTTACATTGATACATTATGATTTCGATACATTGCAAACTATCACAAAAATTATCATTGCTAGGAATAATATTTACTGCTAAATGAAAAATATTGTTATTGACAATTTCCCTATTTTTACTCATGTGCACATATTTTCAACTTGGGACAAAATGCCCCTGACTTAAAAAAGTACTAATGTAAGCACTTGGTAAGCACTTGTCATCAAAACTTGGCAATTGTTTTATGTCCGGGGGAAGGTGGTGGCTTGGTGGAACAAATATGTACTTAGATAAAAATAAGTGTAGGCCAACATGGCAATTTAAATAAAATTTTAAAGGGATTATTCTTTACTTTCCATTTGAATCATGTTTCACTAAGTTTCTCCTTTTGATCTAATGTATAGGAAAAGGGTCTATCTTTTGACAATTTGAGACACCTTTCACATGGCCTGAGATAAAGGTACCGAATATTTGGACAGGGTCTAAAGATAGATCGTTCCCAAATGTATAAAGCAATGGAAAAGTGATTTCCCAATTTCAGAAACATTCTTGTCTTTTGCACCCATAAAATTATTATTATTTCCTTGAATTAGTGCTTGGGTCCCCCTAACAATCTATCATACATTTGTAAACAAAATTTAAAATTGTTTAATTTATAAAAACGACTTGAAAAATAGAAAAACAGTTAGAAAGATGCGCAAAACAAGGAGTCCTTGTCGAAAATCCAAAATGGGTAGCTAGTTTGGATAAGTGATTTTTATATTAAAAAATTAGTTGTCTCCCAAGAGATAGGGATGTGGAAAAAAAAAACCCATCCCCCAAAATCCATCCACCAATTGTCGGTTTTTACACCTCGTGATTGGTTCACCAAGAATACTTGGTAAAGGGTACCATCCAATCCAATGGCCCACCAAAAAAAAAAACCAAGCAAAGAGCAAATGCATGTTGTGGAAGCACCAAGTTTCCAACTTTCATTAACCAACAACTTTGTAGTAGTAGTAGTAGAAGTCGTCCTAGTCCCACTTTGAAGTAGACTACAAGCAACTCAAGGTTTTCTAGCAAGGTGATGTTGATGACCTCCAGTGTAGTAAGGAAGAACAAAGGGAGTACCCTCCACACTATATGGTCCAGGTAGCCTACCCAGGCTCAAGGTACTCAGCACCAAACACAGTGCATTTTGCTACCTACCTCTGTTGACATGGGTAGGTAGGTCAATAAAAACAACCGGGCTACAGGGTTCTAGCATAGGTAGGTAGGTCAATGGCTACCTACCTACCTACCTACCTATGTTAGGAGGTCAATAAGAACAACCAGGCTACAGGGTGTAGGTGCCCTGCTCAAAGCCAGGTTAGTAAACCTTATTTAGGTGCATTCACACTTGGTGTTAAGGACTCTAGTATTAAGTACCCTAACACCAAGCTAGTCAATTAGGACCTAAAACAATTTATCATTAAGATTTTATGTTAAGTTAACATTCACGTAATATTAAACAATCACCCATTTAACAATTGCTGCCACATAAGATGCCACCTAGATTTTCACTTAACATTAGGTGTGAATACACCTATGGTGTTAGGACAGTGCACCTGAATTTCAATAGAGCTAGTGTGGCCTGTGCACTTGGCTCAAGTGTAAACTCCTTACTGAACTAATTTCTCTAATTTCTCCTTCAAAAATCAGTTTTTGTAATTTAGTTGAATTTTTAGTAACAAAGATTACTCAAAATTCAGTATATCACACACCACCATACAGTGATATTTTTGTCATTTAAAAAAAATGTTGCATCATTGGCTACCATCTCAAGAGGGATTTTGCATTAAATGGTGGCAGACTTTTGGAGCCTGTCTAAATAATAAGAAAACTAGTTTTTAAAATGTGACAAAATTAAAGTCAGAGTCCAAATGTGAAGACTTTTAAAGTAAAAAATAATTGGTGATTTTCTTTTGAAAAATGGAATAATGTGACAGATTATTTTTTTCAATTTTTAATTTTGACATTTTGAAAAAAAAATTGCACCAAAAATAAAAAGTTGACACAAATAGCTCTGAAAATTATGAAATCACCTCTATAAAATCCCACTCATCAAGAGTCCACCCAATTTCCCCAAATTTTATTTTTTGATTTTGTAAAATATTCAATTACAATTGTTCAATACCCAATAACTCCCACCTTATAAGTCTAAACATTACAAAACAACCTTGGTTCACCCCTATTGAATGAGGGCTTTGCAATGGTACCAAATGGGGGGGCTAGGGGGGGAAACAAACAAACAAATAAAACAAATTACTTTCCTTAAATAGATCATGGCCCCCTTCAAGTAAGATCATGGTGAAATTTTTTAATTCAATATTGTTAGAATTATAGTGCACATATATCTATGAAGGAAAGTAGTTTGTTTTGTTTTGTAGTTATGAGATCCACTGAATCAGGATGCTTTGGATCACGTTCTTGGTGTCTTTGGAATTTCTTGATGAGGAGGGTGAATGGGCTTGGTTCCCTGGCATTTGGACTTGTGGTGGAAAAGTTCTTGAATATTGAACGATTTCTTCACTGAACATTTCGGAGGAATTGGAATGTGCCTTTGGTGTTGCTGGAAAGATCTTAATGAGCAGGATTTAATGGAATTTATTTGGTAGGATTTGGATTCAGAATGTGGGAGATATTGATTTGTAAGTGCTTTCTGCCACTGAAAATTAAAATAAATTCCAAAAAATCAGGTTTTGGAAGGAAAAATCAGTTACGAACATGGTAACGCTTGAAGGCTTACCATTCAATTCAAGCATGATTTCCTTTCATTTTTGGCTATTCAAAAAATCAATACATACATTACAAAACAATGTTCACATGTTGAGTTTCCCTATTTTGTAATGTGTTCACGCTTGGGCCAATGGCAAGAGCCACACTAGTTTCAGTGATGGAATATTAGGGCAACCTCAATCACAAGGTTTGCAATGGGAACCTTGCCAAACCTTTAAAAATGCCTTGATTATTTTTCCCTCATTTTTTCTATATGAAAATTTTGAATGCATGCCAAATTAAGGCCCCTAGATAGGGGCATTGGGAAAATTAGGAATCTAGGCACTTGAAGCACGTTCTAGAAAAGGGGTTTGAAAGCTGCCAAAGGGCCGAACAGGAGAATTACGTGACCCGGAGCCCACCACTGCACCGTCCATTAGAAGCCCCTTCCTAATGAATCCACAGCTCCTAAGTAATCCACCCCCATCAGCGCCTTTTGTTGGTTTTTGAGAAAGTGCCCACATGGCTACATGTGTCTTGGACTCCAGAGTACAAATGGTGATACTTTTAGAATATTATCTGAAGGAAGTGCCCATCTTCTGCTGAGCAATGTAGGACAGTGGTGAAGTTGTGTGTGTTTTGCAAAAGTGGAGGGTAGGGTAAACAGGCCAACAACCAAACACTTCGTGCTTCAGTGGGTCATCCATTTGAATAGAGTCATCCTTTGATTTTGATGGTCAAAAATGAATTGTAGCCTAGCCCTCCTCTGGGCGCATTTGAGGTCATTTCAATGGTGTAATTTTGGTTACAAAATGAGCAAGTTATGCCTTTAAAAAATTGAAGGGGTCCCATTTTTGGAAAAAAACTTACTGAACAAAGAATGTTCCATGCGTTCACATCTCATTGTAAAATTTTACTATTGAAGTTAATTATCTTTTTTAGAGTGCAAAACCATTGAACATAAAAGACATATATACAAGAAGCTAGGTTGGTGGGTCATTGTTCTTAACATAAATCACCATTATTTACATCTAGATTGGTTGCTAGTAACGTACAAATCCACTGTTTGACTATATGTCACTTCTTCAAGTGATCGAGTGTCAATTGATTATAAACGGTGACATGTCACAAAACTTCAAGACAACCAATTAAAACTAATTTATTATATAAGGTGTGCAACTAATATTTTACACCCTCCCTCACACCTTATTCTTCTGTTTGCATAATTTTACATTCAAGATATTCGAACTTGAAATCACTCCAATAGCTTGTTGTAAACCTTCAAACTTTGTTCTTCCCAAAGGTTTGGTGAGAAGATATGCTTGTTGTTGGCAACTCAAAACATGCTTGATGTCAATTTCCTTTGATAATACCTTCTCATGTACAAAGTGATAATGGCATTCAATATGTTTTGTCCAAGCATGGAAAATGGGATTTTTGGACCATCTTGATGCTACTTATGTTGTCCTAGAACATAGACATTAATCTTGGTTTTATAAGTTCAATTTTAGTCATTAGCTTCCTTAACCAAACAACCTCTTTAGTGTTTTCCATTAATGTGGAGAACTTAGCTTCATCCGAAGACAAAGCTACTATAGACCATTTCCTTCCACACCATGACACTAGAGAATTTCCAATTTTCAAAAGATAGCCATTAGTCAACCTTCTAAGTTTTGCATCCCTAGCCCAATTAGTGTCCACAAAAGCCTTTAGCTCAATGTTATTACCTTTTTTAAAAAAAATTCCATCATTTGCAATACTTTCAAATACTTAAAAATATATTTTACGACATTCAAATGGGGTAACTGCAATTCAAGTAGAATCAACTTACTACAAAAATGGAAAGGCTAATGTTTGGTTTAGTATTCGTTAAATAAAATAATTTCCCTACCATTTGCCTATAGCTAGTAGAGTCCACTTTGTGCTCACTCATGTTTGATTCAAGTTTGGTACCTTCTGCCATTGGTACTTTTGTGGGATTGCAATTTGCCATCTTGAAACTTTGAAGCATCTTTTCAATGTATAGTCGTTGAGACAAAAACACTCCTTCCTTGAAGGTTGTAAAATTAACACCTAAATAGCATCCAAGTTGCCCCAAATTCGTCATTTTAAACTATCCTTTGAGCTCCATTTTGAGCCATGTTATCTTTCCTTCTGTGTCACATGTGATGATCAAATCATTAAATCATGACAAACAAAATGTTTCCTTCATTGTGCCATAAATAAAAGTTGGGGTCAACTCTGCACTTAGTCATGTGCAAATTTTTTTAAAAATTATCAATCTTTTTGTACGAGGCTTGAGGAGCTTGACAAAGTCCATAAAACATTTTATTAAGTTTACAAACTAGGTGTTTAGATCCAAACTTTACAAAGCCTTGAAGTTGCCTCATGTATACCTCCTCTTTTAGATCAAAGTTCAAAAATGTTGTTTTGACATCCATTTGTGAAAATTTCCAACCAAAGTGAACAACAAGAGCTATCACATTTCTTATTGTGTTCCATTTGATTACTAGAATAAAAGTTTCTTGAAAATCCAAGCCTTCCTTTTGTTCAAATCCTCTAACAACCAACCTAGCCTTGTAGTTTGATGGTTTGCTTGTGGAGTCATTCTTCACCTTGAAAATCCATTTAGCTATTATTGGCCTCTTTCATATGGGCAATTTAGTTAATTGCCATCTTTGGTTATGTGAAATGGGGATCATTTCATTAACCATTGCCATTCACCATCTATTATTCATTATTGCTTTAGAAAAAGTGGCTAGTTCCTAGACATGATCAACAACTCCAACAATGAAATCATCAAATCACCTAGGCATCATGGTTGTTCATTTTAGTAATTTTGGTAGCACATCAATTTGGTTTTGTTTAGTAGAATCATGTTGATTTTTCGATTCTTCACTCAATTCAATCAACCTTTCTAAAGAAACCTCATGTTCTTGAAAAGACTCACTCCTTCCATTAGATGATTTCCTTGGAGGAAATTGAGTCACTCCTTTCATTAGATGATATTTTTAAAAGACTACCTCCTAAATAGGTAGTTCTCTTATTACTGCATGCGACACATTTGGGAAACTTGTAGTGGTATGTGGCCATGTTACATTACCAAAATCTCTTGAAGTGTTTGGTTCCAGTGATGAAATCCCTACCTTTGATGTCTTGTGAATTCCGGATCCAATACAAGTTTTATCAAATGTGAAATCACAACTAAAAATTATTTTTTTAGTCCTTGGATTGAAGAATTTGTATGCTTTGGTGTCAATATCATAACCCACTAACTAATATAAGTCAGATTTTGGGTCAAGCATTTTCTTGGTGGAATTCATGATCAAAGTGTGAATAATACACCCAAAAATCCTCAAGTGTTGTAGATTTGGTTTTTGTTATGAGAACAACTCTTCTGGTGTCTTCCTTTGATTGGCTTGAGATGGTGATCTATTCACCACATAATTAGTAATATTGACCACCTTTGTCCACAAGTTCTTGGGTAGCCCACTCTTTAATAATATGTTTCTAGCCTTTTCCACAATGGTCCGTTTTCCTTTTGAAGACCCTATTCTATTGAGGTATATGAACATGACTAAACTATCTTCTAATCCCACTATCTTGATAATGTTTTAAAAATTCATTACTGATGTACTCCTTTCAATTGTTTGATCTAAGGATTTTTGATATTTTTCATGTCTCTTTCTCAAGTTCATTTTTGAAGGTTTTCAATGCAGGCAATGCATCAATTTTTTTTTTCAAGAAGTGCACCCAAGTTTTTTTACTATAATCATCAATAAAGGTGATGAAATACCTAGATCTAAAAAACGATGGAGTGGAGAAAGGCCGACAAATGTTTATATCTATGAATTCTAACACTTCCTTAACTCTTGAATGTGTATTTTGGGGAGTCATCCTTCGATGTTGCTTGCCAACCATGCATCTTGTGCAAACATCTAATGCTTTAATCAATTTTGGTATCCCTATCACCAAATTCTTGGCACTCAAAGTGTGAAAAGATTGGTAGTCCAAGTGCGCCATCCTTTGATGCCAAAGCATAGTTTGATGTGCATTTCTAGTTTGTACGCCTTCCACTACTACACATGCTTCCACATGTTGTGATGTAGAACATTTGACAAAATGAACTTCAAGTTGATAAAGTCCATTATTTCGACCCTTGACACCTTCTACCACAATAATTTTTGGGCCCCATGATTTATGACCAAGCAATTCTTATAATCAAATACCATAGTATTTCCTTTGTTTGTAATCATGCTAACAGACAACAAATTTCTTGAAAGACTTGGGAAGTAGAATGCACATCGGAGATAGTTTTTATTTTGCCAAAACAAAAAGACAACTTGACTTTGCCTTTTCCATACACACCATGGGTTTGGCCCCTTGTAGATTTTATGTTATAGAGTTTTCTAGACCTTTGAAGCTAGACTTATTTCTAGACACATGCTTAGTAGCACCTAAGTCAAGATACCAAATGTTTGTTGCATTTTTACTATTTTTCGTCTCTAAAGTAACCACTATAGTCTCAAAAAAAATCTACACTCTTTTTAGATGCATCTTCATTCAAATGTTCTTCCATTGCATTTGCAATTTGGTCAGAGTTAAATGTTTTTTCCTTTCCCTTAACTGAATATTTGATTGGCATTTTGTTCCTTGATTGGCATGCATTTGGCTTGCAATATTTTCAAGTGCTTGGCAAAGTTTTCCTTGCAATTAGGTTATAGTTAGTATTGTGGATATATAATGCCCATGGCATTAAATAAGGGCATTAAGGGAGACAACTATCCAACTCCTAAATCAAATAGGTTGTTACACCTACAAACCAACAAACACAAATTAAGAACACTAAATCCAAACAAAGCCCCCAAATTCACAACACATCAAGATGAATTATATTTAAATAAATTAAAAAAAGGGTTAGAAACTTGAACACTTTGATTTCACTTGTGAAATCAAATTTTGAAAGTAATTCTAAATGACAATTGTCATTACTTTTGAACCTAGGTTGTTGTGCATGGCCCAAAGCTTCTCACCATCCACAATAAAGGTAAGTTGTTAATTGGAATCATTCAAATTTTCCACCCATTTCATGTGGATGTTGTCATGGCTACAATCCAATAAACCTTTAAATGTCCATAACTCATCATTGAAATTTTTTGAGCTACCATCATTATACAAATAATAATGTTGCACATGGTAGATTTTTATTTCAATAACTAGACCATATATGAAGACACCACATTGTTGTGCAAATTATACAAGAAAATCAATACTCTCTAACAAAGGTTTGATGCGACACATTTCCAACATGTAATAAGGATCAACAATAAAGGTTAAATTGGTTTATAATTCCCCCCAAATGGAAACATCATCAATCTTGACAAAAATGTAACTAGAATTCAAGTCTAAAAACTTGTAACCACCTTTAATTTGAAGAAAACCCTAAACCACAATCTAGGCCTAAAATAAATTGTAATTAGCTAGGTAAACAATTGCAACCATAATCTATGTTTGAAATAATTTGTAACCATTTTTGAAGCAACCAACACTAGAATCAATGTTTTAAAAAACCTTAAACCACTTATAAAACAAATGGAACTAGAATTAAGGTCTAAAAAAATTGCAATCACCTTTGAAACAAATGAAACCAAAATCAATGTTTAAAACAATACAACCACTTTTGAAAAATGAAACCATAATCAATGATTGAAAAAATTATAACCCCTTCTAAAGTAAATGCAACCACTTTTAAAGCAGCCAAAAACTAGAATCAATGTATTAAAATATTATAACCACCTATGAAGTAAATGAACCAAAATCCATGACTAAAAAAATATAACCACTTTTGAAACAAACAAAACATGAATCCAATGTTTGAAAAGATTACAACCACATTTGAAACAACTAGGATTTGAATCCATGTCTAAAAAATGTAACCATTTTTGAAACAAATGAAACCATAATCAATGTTTGAAAAACATTTAACCACTTTTGAAGCAATGAAACTAGAATCCATGTCTGTAACCACCTTTAAAGGGTCCTTGTAAGATAAGGTGGATTAGTTTTTGCATCACATTGTACTTTTTTGCAAAGTGTCATGTATTAACATGTTATCAACATGCCATAAAATCATAATTATGCCAAATTTTCAATTGGATTAAGATTATTAATTTGAATAAAAAGACATCAATTAAAAAAATTGTAAAATATATTTGCACCAAATATAGAGTAATGGACTTTTGAAATTGAAAAAATGAACTTGTTTTCATTTGTGGTTTTTATATAAATACTTTTAATGGATCATGTTTGAGACACTTTATGGTGAGATGAAATAGAAGCACAAGTGTTACAAGTTGTGTTGGTGAGATTAAAAATGGTGCCTTTGCAACCTCTTCTTATATTATCCAATGGAATCTTTTATAAACTCATCAACCTCTTAGAAAGTTCTACCAATTAAGCCTTCTATAAATTTACACTAGATAACCTTCTAAAAACTTATGTTGGTCAACCACAATTTATAAGAGTTTCCACCAATTATTCTTTTAAAAAAATTACATATTTAAAAACTTTCTAAACATATTCTTCATGGATCTTTCTAAAAACTTCTAAAAACTTTCAAGTTTGCTTTTCAAGGATCTTTTTAGAATTTTCAAAAATCTTCTAAACACATTTCTTAAAGATCCTTTTAAAAACTTGTTGGGTGGATAATTACTACCAATGTTGGGTGGGTACAAAAATGACACTAATTTAATTGTGGTTCTCAACAAAATCAAATAATTATCCAAAGGGGGGGGGGGGGGAAACCACAAGAAAAAATAAAATAAAAGGGGAGTTAAAATA
>Ga0116231_10005549_pt1 | contig 24779 bp, 17 predicted proteins | sample S1TSphgellanicum_2_FD_89695 | JGI IMG/M metagenome (GOLD analysis project Ga0116231, IMG submission 89695) | Host-associated microbial communities from peat moss isolated from Minnesota, USA - S1T2_Fd - Sphagnum magellanicum MG | ecosystem: Host-associated > Plants > Peat moss > Unclassified... | reverse complement strand
TTATAAAAATTTCCCTTTTTAAAAAAATTAAAGAATTTTTAATAATTTGAAAAAATATAAGTTTAGGTTTTTGGTTTTTTTTTTTTGTTTCCTACCTTCAAATGGATTAATTTACATCCCAAAACATCAAATATTCGCATTAAAATTTATGAAAAAAGAAAATTATGGACTCCAAAATTTACCACTTTTGGTCCACCTTAATGTGCAATCACCCACAAATGCTTCATGTGTAAATACATAATGTAGAAACAAAAGGATCTAGGCAAGGCCCAACATGTGAAAATGGATAATGTCATAAAAGTTATAAGGTGGCTAAACATTGGCATGGATATTGATGAAGCAAGTATTCATTTTCACTTTACTTTAAAACAAAAAAAACAATTGAACTAGTTTTAGAGGTTTGTATTGCAACATAATTAAATGAGTTGTGTGATAGCCTTGTAGGTGGTGTCACTAAGATTAGTTAGGACTTCAAACTCATGGAATTTAATAAATATTCCATCCTTTTAAGATCTAGTAGTATTTTTTTCTTCCATGTTAAAAATAATTGTAACCCAATTGCAATAGTTTTAAAAACACACAGAATATTTATGTGTTGTTTGTGTAGACGTATCTCAACCTTTAATCATGTGTCCAACAAGTGAAAAAATGACTTTTAATGCGCAAGTGATATATGTTATTGTTGTTGGTGGTTTGTTGGTTGGTTGTACAACTCAAGTCTTTGGTTTTCCAATCATTGAACCCATTTTACTGGAAAATGTCCCAAGATTCCCAATTAATTTCACTCTTTCAAATGCTCTCATCATGCCAAAATGTGATTTTCATAACTATGACAACTTGCAATTATTTTCCTAATGTAGTCAAAATGCACTTCAAATCATTCCCATTTTTACAACTACCGTCAAAATTATGAATACATGATTGCAAAATTTACAAATATAAATATTTATGACTATAGCTATGACTAGAATGACTAATAATCATGTGCATTTAAAGTTAATCTTATTTCTAAGGCACTTTTGTGAAAAGTAGCACATTGTCATGGACATGTCATTGATGTAAATAAGGTTTTAGATTCTAATAGATTTTTTGTGGACTAGTTGCATAAATATATGTTTCAAACTACTTCCACCAATCCATGTAAATAAATTTAACTTAGTTTAAATAACCTAATTTAGCCTAACGTAGTTTAGGTTAACTTAATTTAATATAATTTTGCTTAATTTAGTCTAATTTTTCTAATTTAATTTAACCTTGTTTAACCTAAATAATATAGTTTACCCTAATTTATCCTAGTTAGCCAAGTTCAACCAAAATTAATCAATTTTAGTATGAATAATTTAGTTGAATTCAATTTAACCAAGTTTCTCCTAAATTAACTTAATTTAACCTAGTTTATCCTAGTTTAACCAATTTAAACTAAATTTAGCCTAAATATTTTAGTTTAACTTCATTTAACCTAGTTTATTTTAACCAAGTTTAACATATTTTATCTTAATTTAACTTAATGTGGCCAAGTTTAGCATAAGTAGCTTAGTTTAATATATTTCATTTTAGTTTAACCAAATGTAGATTAATATGTTTAGTGTAGCCTAATTTAGTCCATGAAGCCTAGTCTCAGAAACACTAAAAGAGAAAAAAGAGGGCAACATCTATCAAAGAAGTAACAATCTACTCAATTTTCATAATTAAAAAAATGATGCAAATTTTTTTGAGTTCTATTATTAACCTAAATTATACATCCAAATTATTGTTTGCCTCTTATGTGATAAATTGTGCTCAGAAGTCAACTTTTACCATGCCAATATATAGCTTAAGAATGTCCCAATTATAAATTTTAATAGAGAATCCTTCAATAGAGAATCTATTACTTTGAAGTTCATAGCATACCAAAACATACCACTTTTATTTCCTATGTTTCATAAAACGATATAAACAATATCTTTCCCATGTCAGATAATAAATCCTGACCATTGAACAACAATGAAAAAACACATGCACTAATCAGCCTTTTCTCACTGGCTATATATAGCCAAAATATATATATATATATAATTAAAAGTGTGCTAAAATCACGTGTTTTTAAGATTTTCAATGGCCAGAATTTAACAAAAATTTACGAAAATTTGCCAAATTTCCATACATGGTTCAAATAGGTAGCCAAAAAAATAGGAAGATTTTTTTTTAAAAATTATTTTCATATTTAGCTTGTTCCCAAATCCGGATATGTCTTCTTGTGGATCATGGCTGCTTTGGCTAGAACACAAAATTGACCCCAAAAAACACACACACACACACACACACGGCCACCAATATATGCACATACCGTAGTAGCTTGGCCATTTCAACACATGTCTGTCAAATAATTAATTAATTTGGAAACCTTCATTTCAACAAATGCAATATTTTTAAATATCCACTATTTTCCTTCACAATATTTTTTGATTTGGAAGAAATAATTTTTGAAAATTTTCAACATTTCTGAAAATAATACAATTAGTGTGGGATTGGCCAGGGGACTAGGGTATTATTATATGTATATTCTTGATAGACCACATTTTATGGGTCACATGTGACACAAGAAGTGGACCAACAGAGAGTAGTAGTGCAATAGCTTACCATAACTATGATTTGTAGACTTCCAATATACCTATTCATTCTGGAGTTACATATCTCCACTCCACAAGAAACACTAGTGCAAGGCAGATTGCAGGGAATTTATTAGTTTGAAATCTGAAGCAAGCACGCGTGGACTCCACAAACCACGATTTTCAGATTCACTCATCTTAACGATCTTCTCAGGTTTTCAGACCTGATCCTAGCGCTCTTCACATTTACCAGGAAAACTAGGACCAAATTTGCACATTCCACTGCGGCAATCCTCAGACCTCGTGCAGAGGTGAGCATTTGGAAAGCATAGCTCTTCACATTTACCAGGAAAAATAGGATCAAAATTGCACATTCCACTGCAGCAATCCTCAGACCTCACGCAGCGATGATCATTTGAAAAGCATTCGATCGTCATCGCTAGAAAACTGGAGGCCACAGGGCGGGCAGGTGCAAAAGCTTGCAGGCAGTTGCCTGGAAAACGGTGAGAGCAGCCTTTGTGTCGGCAGATGCCACCTGGTCACGATTCAGTAGTACACCTCCAGCGCCATGGTCAAGCTCACGAGCAATAACTAGATGAGGTGCCTCCCAAGTTTTCCTCAATTTGATTGGCCCATCACTCAAAAAAAAAATAAAAATGGAATGGCTCTGCTTGCCGTAGATTTACTTTGTGGCTTACTGGGTTTCCAGCGATGCATGGAGCAATGTGACACTGAGGGGTAGAGAGACAGAGAGTCGTGCTTTTCGGCAGCTGCATGATTGTGTTCACAGTACTGAGAAGCAGGAAGGCTGTGTTATTTAGAAGATTAAGCATAACTTGTAATGTTTTGCAGAATAGTACTCAAGTATTTGATTCCAGTCAAGCTATGCCGAGGCACCTTGCCAAAGTATTCCTTGCTTAGACGGCAGAATCTGCTTCAGGTATTTACAGAGCTGATCAGCAGCTATGAGATTGTCTAGCAGCTAGGATGCTAACCAAACAATATGGTCGAGGACTTTCCCTTTAATTCGCCTTCAACACACACCTTTATATTTCAAGTTGTCACTTTTTGTTACCATAATAAGTTGTTCTTCATTATGCATGTCCTTTTGATCAGTACAAGGAAGTGGTGCAAGCCCTCCACACAGGAGAGAGACATCAGGTTACTGCGGCATGCTCTTCAAACACATGAGGCATAGTAAGTTAATTGCTATATTTGCTCATGTTGCAAATATAACTTCGAATTATGTTCTTAGATTGATTAGGAAAATCGATATGAATCTGTCTGAATCCTTCTAAACTTCATATTACTCAGCTGGCAATCAGGTTGCAAGTATTTTGGCAGAGATTGACCTGAGTTAACAGTGTTGAAATAGAACATTGCTTGTGTTCTGAAGATTTTTGCAGTCGAGCATGTATTTGGTGCTCAAGAAACTGGAGCTCCAGGTTTACCCAAGACTTATGAAAAAGATGTAAGTACAATCTTTCTGCACATTTCTCATATTTGCAGAGTGTCTAGTAGGTGATATTGGCAAAGTCATGTTAGTATTGATTTTGCTGGAACTGACACAACAGGGATTCTATACTCTATGCCTTTTGTAGTCCATTGAAACCTGTTATGACTGAGTTGTGGACGAACCACAAGTGAGTTACCAAGAGGAATATCCTTGAAGACAAAGTGCCCTACAATTTTAGACTAGGAAATTTTTACAATGCTTTACACGAGTGTTACTCACCAGTTTCTTCAAGAAACAAATTAGAGGTATAGGTAGTGTCAAACTTTTATCATCCTTCTATGTCTTTTGGCTACAACACTCAAAACCAAACATAACAATTTGACGATTTTATATTTTATTTCCCTCACTTCAGGCGATTTGAAAACCTCCAAAAGCTTGAACCTCCAAAAACCTCCTTAAACTGACCACTTTGAGAAGTATGTTTTTGAGCTGCCCAAGCATCCTTTAGGAGTCCTCGTGTTTTCTAATGTGCAAAATGGCCAAGGAAAACTTCAAGCTGTGAAAACTTCATTTCTTAGACCAAACATGAACCTCTTTTTGTTCAAGCAAAAAAATGATTTATTTAATGGACTCTGCCCGATGAAATGGGAGCGAATGTTAACAAAGTTGCCATCATCACAGGGTCTCTCACTGACCCTGCAGTAATGTTGTAGGGGAGGTTCCCACACAAGGGTGTTCCTGAACCTCAGGAGAATGCACGAGTACAGGAACCTCCCTTAAGTAAACAACTCTCGTTTTATCTCCTCTTCTTTCCTGTTTCATACAAAAGAAATATTCCCATGGGAACATGGGAACATATAAAATTGGGGAAGCTCCCTCCGGATAATGCCCTAGGGTTCTTCTGCTGGGGGAGATCCCTCAAAATACACATGGAAATAAAAAGGGAGTTGTTTAGGAATATCAGAAACATTTTCTTTGTTAATTTTTTGAACCTTTGGGCAAGATGAAATGATTTTATGCCGAATGCGCAAATGTTGTATTCAATAATGCGACCAGTAAGAGTACAGTGAGAGATGCAGTGGGACTCATGAGAGAGAGAGAAATACCAAAGAGTGGTACCAAGCACACGCGCACCAAACCCTAATCCATCGCTGTTGCTGCGTCTCATTGTTGCTGCGTCGTGCGATGGCTATCCCGGGATGCCGCTCTGCCAAGCTGTTGCAACGGCTTGCAGTTCTCACTCCGCTCTTGAACCCCAGGCCAGCAGCAGCATCAGATCACTGCAATCCCGTAAGCTTGCAAGTCTTGCGCTACCTGCACCATGTGGGCGACGGAGTGTTGGTACCGGAGGTTGGAAGAGAGCGGAGCAGCAGGAACAGACAGCAAGCAGGATCTTGTGGTCGGTTGCCTGCACTGGGAGGGGTGCGGTACGCTAGGAGCGCTGCGTTGCCTGCGGTAGGGGCGAAAGTGGCCAAGGCGGAGGAGATGATCGAGGTGAGCGTCGATGGTCAGTCTGTTCAGATTCCCAAAGGTATGACGGTGTTGCAAGCCTGTGAGCTCGTAGGGGTGAGCATCCCCAGGTTTTGTTACCATAGTCGTCTCTCCATCGCTGGCAATTGTCGTATGTGCCTTGTCGAAGTGGAGAAGACACCCAAACCTGTGGCGTCGTGTGCTATGCCTGCATTACCTGGGATGAAGATCAAGACTGATACGCCGCTATGTAAGAAAGCAAGGGAGGGCGTAATGGAGTTTTTGTTGCTGAATCATCCCTTGGATTGTCCGATTTGCGACCAGGGAGGGGAGTGCGATCTTCAAGATCAATCCATGGTGTTTGGATCTGATCGTGGCCGTTTCACTGAAACAAAGCGCACAGTTCTCGACAAGAATTTGGGCCCGCTTGTGAAGACAATCATGACGCGGTGCATCCAGTGCACCAGGTGTGTGAGATTTGCAAAGGAGATTGCTGGTGTGGAGGATCTGGGTGTGTTAGGGCGTGGTGGGAGTGAGGAGATTGGGACATACGTGGAGAATCTGATGACCAGCGAGCTCTCCGGTAATGTCATTGATGTATGCCCTGTGGGTGCACTGACATCCAAACCCTATGCATTCACTGCAAGAAGCTGGGAGCTGAAAAGTACAGAGAGCATAGATGTTACTGATGCTGTGGGTTCCAATATTCGGATAGACAGCCGAGGTCCTGAAGTAATGCGCATACTACCTCGTCTTCATGAGGAAGTCAATGAAGAATGGATTTCTGACAAAGCGAGATTCAGCTATGATGGTCTGAAGCGCCAAAGATTGAGTGAACCCATGATCCGACGCCCTGATGGGCGATTGGAGGCAGTCTCCTGGCATGATGCTCTTGAAGCTGTGGCAGAAGCTGCCCATCGAGTGAAGCCTGAGGAGATGGCAGGGATAGCTGGTAAGCTGTCAGATGCTGAGTCAATGATGGCTCTGAAGGATTTTCTGAACAAAATGGGCTGTGAGCGCATCTGGAGTGAAGGGGATGGCAAATCAGCCAATGTTGACTTGCGGTCCAGTTTTCTGCTCAACACAGGCATTGCCTCCCTTGAGTATGCAGATCTTTGCCTGTTAATTGGTACTCAGTTAAGGTGGGAGGCGCCCTTGGTGAATGCAAGGCTCAGGAAAGCTGTACGGAGTTCAAGGGCTAAGGTGGCTAGCATTGGGCCTCGTACAGACTTGAATTATCCTCATCAACACTTAGGTACTGGAAGTGAAACTCTCATCAAAATTGCAGAGGGTCGGCACCCCTTCTGTGCAGAGTTTGGTAGAGCACAGCGACCAGCTGTGATTGTTGGTTCTGGTCTGTTGGAGCATTCTGACAAGTCAGCAGTTATGGCAGCACTGGAAATTATTGTGGAGCAAGGCAAAGTTGTGCAAGATGACTGGAATGGCTTCAATGTGCTTCTGTTGAATGCTGCTCAGGCTGCTGGACGAGACCTGGGACTTGTACAAGGTGCTAGGGCTCACAGCAGTGAGATCAAATTTTTGTACCTCTTAGGTGCAGATGAGCTCACTCCAGCTGACATCCCGGCAAATTCTTTTGTGGTTTACCAAGGACATCATGGTGATAGAAGTGCTTACAGGGCCAATATAATTCTTCCTGGAACAGCCTATGCAGAGAAAGAGGGGACATATGAAAACACTGAAGGTCGAACTCAACAAACCAGTCCAGCAGTGCCTACTGTTGGTGATTCCCGAGATGATTGGAAAATTATTCGAGCTCTGTCAGAGGTAGCTGGAGTGAAGCTTCCTTATGATACAGCAAATGGGTTAAGAGCCAGGATGCTAGCAGTGTCTCCCAACTTACTTCGGGTTGATGATGTGGAGACTCCTGTAGAATTGCCATTTCCTCTGACAAATCAGTCTCCTTCAGCAGTTGTGTTATCCTCATTCCCCAAGACAGTTGAAAACTTCTACATGACAGATGCAATAACCCGTGCTTCACGAACAATGGCACAGTGCACTGCTGCCTTTTTTGGCAAGGGCGAAGAGAGAGCCTGAAGGTAACCCAAAGGATGTTGGGATTAACATTTTAGTTTGGAGAGGAAATGCTTAGTTAGAAAGTGCATGGATAGTGAACATAGATGCCACCTTGCTGCAGCATGTGTTCATGTTGAGCTCTATACCCAATTTGTGAATTTGATAGCTAGAAAGGAATTTGGTGTTTGTGGTTACATGTCTATAGACTCAGCTCCTTCTCTTCACCCGATCTTTGAAGAGCTTCCTGATGGACTCAGCTTGTTGGGATTGTGAGGCTTAATGAAAATGATATGGATATTGGACATTTGAAGAAGCAAGAAGAAAGTCTGTATCCAGTTTGGTGTCTTACATTAACCTGTGCCTGTCACCAAGGACAGAGTTGCAATTGTTGCTGGTCATGGTTATTGGATGCATGATTAACTGTCACTGTTCATCCCTCTCTGTTTTCTAGGGCATGGAAGACTAGTTCTTTCCGTCCTTTTCTACCATACTTGTTTAGGAGAGGTGTCTGGTTTTGTCTAGAAACTTGCTAATTTTAGTGAGAGATTATCTGATTATGTGTCCAGTTGGTCTCATGTTCTATGTTAGGAATTTCTTGGTAAATGTAAGTAAATATTTCAGGAATCCATGCTAGTATTTTTGTTTTTTGTCTTGCCTTTCGAAGCTCGCTAAGTGATAAGGCCCTGAGTCTGGTATTCAACACACAAGGGTATCAGTACACTGATCTATAGAAGGTAAGTGTGACAAAGATGGAGCATAAAAAGACATGAGTGCCCCTGGATGGCCATATGTTTGGTCAGTGCTTTTTGCAATTAAATACTATCTGCAGAATTCCTATTTCAAACAGTGAATTACAGTTTCCGATTGCTGACAGTCCTTGTTAAATTTTGAAAAGAATTTCCATGCAAAATCAGATTGAAAGCTTCAGTTTCTGTTCTCCCTTCCTCAATGGAGCAGAATAATGATAGCCTGTTTGTGAAGCCTTCAGGAAGCCATCAGTGCCAGATTCATCTCAAGTAACAAATATGAATAATGACTATCTGTCTAAACTCTAAACACTCTAATCATAATACTTGTGAAACACTGGAGTCTGGAACTGTGTGCAACATACAAATGCTTACAATTCACTTGGTGTATGAATCACAAACCTGATTGTGAGAAATGCCAGATCTATGAAATTTATTCAATCTATTAACACATTCTGAATGATCAATTGTGAGTCGCAGGGATGGACTCCCAAAAGTTGTCACCACCAAGAGCAGCTCCTTCACTGAGACAACACGTGGAACTACTTGTTAGGACTCCTCATGTACCCTACATAGTTGGATCTTGATAAGGACTAAAAATTCAAGGGGTCACACATTTAACCACAAAAATTTCAGTACCCCCATTCAATTTGCAACAAGTTTGAGAAAGTAGGCTTCTTTTCTTTTCATTTTTACACTTGCACCCGTTCAAACACAAATCTAAGGCTGCAGCATAGAGGAACATATAGAGGGAACAGGTTAGACCATAAACCATGCTGAAAATAACCCAAAGGTCTGTGCAATTGCATTTCTAGCAATGGCTTGCTGAGAGAGATTTCCATGGACTTCAAAAAACATCCAGAATCTGAAAACAAGGAGTGATACAAAACCTCCAGTGAAAAGAATGCCACAACCAGACTCTCTATCTGGTTGCCTTCACAGATGTCAACTGAAATGTAGTGTAAGAGTGTACATGTCCAACTGCCTGATTAGCAGAAATGAAATCAACCAACCATTGTGTTGCAACTTGCAATGAAGAATGTAATAGAAACCATAGCAGTTACCATGTGCTTCACACAATTTTCACAACATTTTCAGTCTGTTCCACTCATACTTGGGTAGTTCTGGTTACATGGGGTTCAAAGATGAGAGGCTGCAGAACAAACTGGTGGGTACTCTCTCTAGCCACCTATGCATTGCAGAAGCTTTTGAGAAAGTCATTGTCAGACCAACATGACACAATATTCTTCAAAAACATTCAATCAGCTTCTTCCAGTGAACTTCGAGAAGAAATAACTGCAGTTAGAACACATTTACCTCTTACCTACCATTTCAAGCACACACCAAAAGCTTTGGTTGAGAACTCTCAGTCTTCCAAATAACTTTTCTTCCCATGATCTCTTAATTCCTGAAAGATTTAGTTGGATGGCCTACTTTGGGAGTGGAAAGCAGTTACAGGAAAAACAAAATTCAACTGTAATCTCCATTTCTAGATTGGATAGCAACATGTCATGGCAGTAAACTGAAGGTTTAGCTTTCACAAACTTCATTGAAAGTACCCTCCACCAAGATTTCATGTTACTATTCTCTGAAAAAGCAGGACTAGTTTCATAACTACAAGATATGAAATTTGTGCACCTTCTGTATGAGTTTCACATTTTTAAGTGCTAAGGAAGAACAATTCAAACTGTGCTCAACCTGACTTGCATGCATTTCATTATCTTGTCTACATAGCAGCAGCAATATACAAGTCAAGGTAACATCTGATCAAAGAGTGTGCCAAGAATCTGAGGAGTTTCATTTATAAACTACCAGCAAATTCAAGAAGGAAACAAATGCATGGTGTACAGTTACCATGCAACCAATGTGCAAAACTCCTATTCCATGACTTTATCGGATTGCTGGAACATCAACAGGAACGGCTGTAGCAGCAACATTACTGGCTAGTGTATAGCTGCGCACTGCTAACTGTTTGGTCTTGTCTATAATCTGCTCATACCTGTAACAAGAGACAAAAAACCAGGTATAAGCTATCATATAATTTTTCCTTTTCACAGTAGAATTGATGCATATACCATGAGAAAAGGTGCAGCCTAGTTGTAACAGACACACAGAATCCCATGTAATATATTTAGTATAGTGAACTTTCACACTTCAAATTTAAGTCAACCTGAATAGAAACAAGACATGACCCAATAATAAGGTTCTAAGGATTTAGGATCTGACAAAATATCCACAAAGAGGAAAAAGAGGAAACCCCAACCCAGAGAACAGAGGAAACAAAACCAGGAATGATAAGTGATTTGAGCAGCAGCAACAGTTACACGCATGTTCAGAGACCCTTAATGGCAACATGTACAGAAGTGACTAGCTACCATAACATCCCCACTGCCTCCATCAGTTCCCTGGAGAGGTGGAGATCAATTCCATATATTAACCAATGTACTCAGTTTCTGTCGGCACTGGATCCATGTGAGCTTGGAAGACAAGAACCATAGGATGAAAATAGTTCTGGCAGGAGGTTGTCAGTCACACCAGCTCCAGCCAGAATCAAACAATTTTCAAAACACAAAGAACAAAAACCATATCCACACCTCATTGACACCTGGTGCACACTTGTCAGTGAGACAACAAATTTCATATCCAGTTAAACCCTTGTGAATAGTTCTTATTCGAAATAGATGCCTATTAATTCCTATTACAAATTAATGTCTGAAAAGCATTGAAGCTGCTGAAATGCATAAAGAAGCTCCAGACAGCACATAAGTGAGAGTTTCCTTACACATTCGGGTGTTGGGTGCCCATGACCACTGTCCCCATTTTGGTGTCAATTTTCGCATCCAAGCGTGCAGTGCGGATGAGGTTCACAATCCATCTCTCTGCATCGTCGTAGTTCATATTCAGTTTCTCAGAAAGCATCCTGCACACGAACAACAAACACAATTTCTCAACCATAGAATCCTTGAAGCATCAGCACCCTAAATCCAGAATGCTCTATGTCCAATCTTTACACTTTTGTGTGCTGTGTCTATGTCTAGCACAACCTAAAAACCAGGGCTCGGATATATAATACTAATAAATTTACCACCATAACTCTTATGCTATGCAAACAGTAAAAGATTCATCATGACTTTTGGAGACATTTTCAATAATAAATGTGCAGCAAACACCTTTTATCCAGAAGACAGCATCATGCATTGAAGCAAGAATGGGCTAACTGTATAAAACTTGTTTTAAACCTTGAGAGGAAGGGATGGTACAGAACTCATCAAGAAAGAGAACTTACCCAATGTCAATGCATTGGTGAATGCGGCAATAAGTCTCAAAAATAAAAAGTCGGGCATTTTCAAGAAACTCATCCCGTAGTGGTACTGTGACAAAGCCATTTTCCTGAGCTTGCTTCCCAAGGAAAAAATCATTGACAATTACCTGTGCATCAACCAGTGAAGATATCTTCATATGTATATTGAGAACTTCTCTGTACTTACAATTCAGGTCAACCTGAATAGAATTGAGAGATGACTTGAAAATAAGGTTTCAGATTTGACAACACATCAAGGAACAGGAAAATACAAAAAAGAAGGAGACAACCCTAAACCACCCCAAAAACAGAAAAAAGACTGAGAAGGCATCTGAACACCAGCAACAGTCACATGGATTGTCAGTGACCTTCAGCAGCAACATGCATGGTGGTTTCTAGCATCCCTGCTGACTTAATCAGCCCCCAACAGTGAGAGGAAATCAATGTAATACATTATACAAGGTATGGAGATTCTGCATATTCTGGATGAGTGAAGTCTTATTTCTGCATCACTCAGCCAAGAGTGATAAACAATCCAAATTCTGCAGCATGACTTTTTTTCATGCAATTGCAGCCCCAGAAAATGAAGTCTAGGCATTACCTCCTCACATTCACGGAGCTTTTCCTGAGCACCTTCAAAGTCATAATTCACATACAAGCATTCCAAGAACTCTGTGATAGGATCACTGTAGGTATAATGCTCCTGTTGAATGATTTTGATCAATTCTTTAAGCATATTCCTGCGCCTCTTGTTGACTACTGTAGCAGTAGCCAAATAGCGCAGCAAATGGTGTGCATTTGTCTGAATTGCATTGAGATACCTGCTCTATCAGACCACCAGTAAGTTTATCCACACAAATAACATCTCCGTAAGTGATGTGGCCACTGAAATACAGTGGTCTACCAGCATACTAGTCAGTTGTGAAGAATCTGATGTGAAAATACCTAAACCTGCTCAGCATGTGCTTTGATACTTTTGTCAAGATCCACAAGAGTTCAAGTAACCCAAATGAGGAAATACACACACTAAGATTGATACATCTTAGATTATGAAAAATCTACAGCAATGTTGATAACATGTGAAGGACTATAACCCTATTGCAGAACAATTGACTAAACTGCAATTATGGAAACTCAGAAAAGACAATCTACCTTTCTGAGAAGAACAAGTCAATGATACCATTCCTTCCATTCTCATGATTGAAGAAGATGAAGAGACTCCAGTGCATCAGCCATGTGCGCTGTTGCAACTGGTTCAGTGGGGTCGCAAAATTCTGCACAAACCCATTTACTGTTAATTTAACAACCACCAAATACCCTCCTTCTGTAATGCAAATCACATCTGGTAGAACCATCAAAGTGAAAAGAGCTGGTGTGGCTCACCTTGGAGTCTATAATGTCTTTCAACCGAGTCAACTCTTCAATTGCTACATCCCAATTTTGCATCAATACTTCAGCTGCAAGCTTGCCCCATAGGGCACTGAAGCTGTGGTCACTGTTTGTGCACAGGGTGCGATACTGGTAGAGAAAATCAGATGCACCAGAGTAATTGCCACATTCAAATTGGAACTTGGCATACTCATAGAGTGCTTCAATCTGCTCTGTGCCAATCTGCACAGAGAAAAGGCAGATCAGGTGTGTGGGCGAGGTCCAATTCCCGAAAAGAGGTAATAGCACAGTGCAAGTGCAGATTGAAGGCCATGATGTTACGAACAAAACAGATGCTAAAGGGTCCGAAGTACACAAGTGAAAGACCGGAAATGCAGAAAAGAGGAAACCAATTATACAGCAAAATCAGTAAACCTGATATCGGTCGTGAAGCATTTGAAGGTTATACTGCTTGTCGGTGCGAAGCTCTTGCACAAGCGCCGGATTCTGTAAAAAGCTGATTAGCGGTGCCGCCGACTCCTCCAAAAGTTTCAACCTTCCGACAACTTCCACTCTCCTGTCTACCATTTCTGCTTGCTCCACCATGAGAAACACATCAATACCAAAGCCCTCCTCTAACCCTAAAGAACCGCAAACGCAAGCCCAAAAAAAAAAAATTATGCAGGAGAACCAGACCTTGGGGCACATCTTCGGTATGGTACAAGCTTTTGTGGATATCCATTGCATAGTCCACCATGTTCGTCTTCCCGAGAAGCTCGATCTTCGCCTTCAAGATCTGGTCATCAGGATACAGCTGCTTGTCTTGCAGAAACTCCAGGAGAGGGAACACAAGATGCCGGTCGAGGTACGGCGCGACGGCTGCTGTGAGATCATACTTCGCCATATCGCCTCCCAATCCGAACAACAACCCAGTCCAACACACACAGAAAAGCTTCAAGCTGCGCACAAACTTGAAACTGGAAAAACAAAGACATATCTTTTGGCCACGACCTCCAAACTCCAAACCCTAAACCTAAGACGATGATAACCATCTACTGGACCTGGTCATCACCAGTTTTCATCCTCCCCAGACAGATCCAGTGCCCTTTAAATACAGTCCCTCCCCAAATACTTCCGCAACCCTGAATAGAAGGCAATCCAAACAAGCCAGTAGGGCCCCTGGAAAGGATTTAGGGTTCTGGTCTGGGGCCAGAGTGAACCAGCACCCCACCAATGCACCAGTTGGGCAAAATCCATTATGGGTTTCATTGGGATGAAAGCCAACTAAGCATCGGTTGGGTTCTGGGTCATTTTAGGAGGGAAATAAATAAATAAATAAATAAAAACACTCCCCTCCTTTTTTAAAAAAAATCTCTCTTTTTTTTTCTTTTTTTAAAAATTTATTGACCCTACTATTTTTTACCCCCTCCTACCTGCAAACTCACTAACCCTAACTTATCTACTAACCAAATTATATACATATAATTTTTGAAATTAATTTGGAAAAAAAAATTCAGTTCCAATTGTTCATACCTTTAAATACAAAAATATTGAGAAATGATATAATTTAGAAATAAAGAGGCTAATACATGATCTAAAGCTATTCATGTATATTAGACTGTATTTGAAAAATTATTAACCAAATGGAATTTAAAGAGGATGTACTAAAATTTCTATTTCAAAAATTAATTTGGAAATAACTCATCAATTCCAAGTTTTTTAGCCCTAAAATAGAAGAATATGTAGAAAGGATAGAATATTAAAAAGACAGAAGCCAGTAAGGGATATATATATATGTGTGTGTGTGTGTGTGTGTGTGTACTAGACTATATTTAACAATTGATTAACCAAATGAAAATTTTAAAAGATATACTAATGTTTTTACATAAGAAGTTAATTTGAAATAACTTATCAATTACAACTATAAACGTATGTAAATAGGAAAACATTGAGAAAGGTTTGAATTTTTAAAAGAAAATGATTGCAGAGACAAGACCTATCCCACCTTTGGAGATGGGAAGAGAGGCTTGTTGACGAATTAAAATAGCCTCTAAACACTCTAAAGAACCTAACCTTAAAAGTCTCCCAAATACGTGAATGAGGGTCAAATAATAGGAAGTTAATTGGCGTTGAAAATCTAAAAGTGGGGGGAAAAAATGACAAAGGTAATAAGGCCTTCGCATGAAACGAATGAAAATCCCAAATGCCACCTGCACATCCCCAACCTTGGAAAGGGCATCTATGTGCTGAACGTCATTATTCAAAACATCTTGGAGAAAAAAAAAATGAATGAAAGGGACCCCAAAGGAACATCTAAAGTCTTAATGCCCTTAGTTAGGGTATAAAAACCTAATGGAGGCGAGAACCTTAAAGGCAACCTTGAAGGAGATTAAATAACACATTTGCAAGATTGAACTGTAAGGCCTACCAAATTTAATTGGGAAGGAAAATGATGAAAAACTTGAGAGATAATTGAAATATGTTTAATGATGTGGGTGTCATTTATAATAGAAAAAAACAAATAAGATGGGAAAAAAAAGCCAAATTATGAAGTGTGTAGAAATGAGTTAGGGCAAAGGATCACCCAAAAAATCCCTAAAATAGATCTCCCTGATGGGTACCAATGGAGGATTAAATAATAGACATATCACCTTCAAGGGAATGGTGACTAAAGAAAAAAAAGAACTAAGGAACATAAAAATAACGAATGAATGGTATGAATTGGTACAATTGCCCACCTATAACATAACTCTTGGAATATAACCTTATGAAAAACAATGTTGAAGGCATTTATAATGTCTACATGTAACACCACCCAATTATCAGGGTGAATATTTAAGGTTATTCGAATATTATGCACCATTGCTTCACAACCCCTCCTTATTGCAACCCCAAATTGATGGGGGGATAAATGAATGGCAAATGCATCACGAAATTAAAGGTAAAAGGTCCTACTCACCAGTTGATAAAAAACTTCACTTGCTATTAACCAAATGCCACTAGAAAGATTGGCCAAAGTTAACAACCTGCAGTACCAAGGGCTTTAACTATACTCCAAGGGATATGCCTTGCAGCAACATAGGGAATAACTATGAAAAGTTGCTAGTTGAATCCTTTGGGTCAAATAAATCTTGAAGGTGCCCAAATACCATGCATGAAGGCCTTCTAATTGAAAGGTGAGTTGAATGGATGGATGCCAACTTGAACATGTTTAAAGAAAAATCCAATTCTACTTATGGTTCAAACTCTATCAAAGAATTTGAACATGACAAGGATGAATCCAAAGGATGAAAACCCTACAAAGCAATAATGGTCTCCAAAGAGGCCAAAATTGGCACCAAGGGGGTGAGGGCCATTGTAACACGAGCATATTCCCTTGCTCACCTTAGGGCTAGATTCCTATGAAAACAATAAGGCCTCAGGTGGGAAGAAAAGGATGAAGGTTCCAAGGTAATGGCACCATCTAAATAGGGGGGATCAAAGGTAAAATAGTTGTTAGGGCCTATGTGTGCAACAATTGTTTTGTTTGAAGTTCCTCTCAATTGCCAATAAGGAACCTTGGTAACCAAATCCTAGTTTCTTATGCCCAACCTTTCCCCCTTGTGTAGGCAAAAGAAGGCACAATTGGGGGAAAAGTAAAAAAAAATGTCAAGTAGCAACATTGTTAAGGTCTCATACTATGTGATCTAAAGGAAATATGAATGCAAGTTGCACCTTTTGTTTCAAAGCAATTGGGATGCGAGAATACAATCGACGCATGGGGAACCCCAACAAAAAAACTCCAAGGGGATTTATACTTGATATCCATGCCCAAGCTATTGGAAGGGGGCATGGGGCCTAGAAGGATGGGATACTATCATCACCCCTCGAAGAGCTAGCCTTAAAAGGCTAGCATCGCTTTTGATAATGTGCCAAACCAAAATGTGTAAATAAAGCCCCGCAAGATCGCACTAAAAAGAGGTTCGACTCATATTCTTGACATGCAATGAAGGTGTAGTCAAAATTTATGTCCTTTAATTGATTTTCTTCTTCCTCCTTTTAAGATTTCTTCTTTTCTCTCTTTTCACAAACACACAAAAAAATCAAAACTTTAAAAAAAGGGACATACCTTGCTAAGTGATGATCGCAATAGAAATGGCAATAATTGAACTAGATGGTAACAAAAAGAACCTAAACTGGTTGTTGCCCATGAACAAAATGGTAAAGAAAGCAAAAAAAGAAAGAAAGAAAAGCAAGTAGACAAAAAAATAATTTAAAAAAAAACAAGGAAGAAAAAAGAGAGATAAAAAAGAAGAAAAAAAGAAAAGAAAATAAATAAAACCAAGAAAAAGAGGCGATTCCATCAATATGCATTACCTGCCTTTAATTTTACCTTTTCTCAATATTTCTTTATTTACATTCTGTTATGTTTGGTAATAATAAATGATTCTCCAATTAATTTTTTAAATAAATAATTTAGCATATTCTTTCAATTGTATTTGGTTAATGAGCTAATAAACATAATCTAATGGATAATATTAAATAAATATCCTTTACTTGCCTCTTTTTATTTCAAATTTAACCTTTCTTCATTTTTTTTATTCAAAGGCATTTTCATTTGTAATTGATATATTTTCTAATTAATATTATACATATAAATATTTTAATTTTAAAAAACTCATTTGGTTACTCAATTATAGAATATTGTCAATTAAACATTATTAGATATATATCTTTTTCATTTCATCTTATCCTACCTTTTCTTTGTTTCATAACGACACATTTTGGGTTTTACAACTGGCTTTTACAATTACATATTTGTTAGAAAGGACATATGTGACTAATGAATTGTTAAACCCATATTGTTTCACCCATTTAGTTGTAAGGAATGTTCAATTTCAAGGCTTAATCGGTTTAAGGATTAAAATTTTAGATTTTTTTGACAATAATGAAATTTCATGTCATCATTAACCTTGGTATGATGTGTAAATTGCATGTCATCTCAACTTAATCATTTTATTCAACTAAATGTTACAAAAGATGCCTTGATGGATGGATGACATGTATCAAAAATCTATAACACATTATGAGTCATTGCACATGACCAAAAATCAATTTAATTTAGCCCATGTAACTAACATAACCAAAATTCAACCCAATTATATTGCAAAACAACCTAGCTTAACCGCCTAACCAAAAATCAAATTAGTTTAACTTAGTTAAACTAGCTACTTATGCTAGGTAATCTAAGCTCCTTAACTTAGGCTAGGTGGCCTAAATTAAAAACAAGTGTCAAATTTGTAACCCAAGAAGCCTAAACTAAGATACCTAACCTAAGTGAAATGACCTACATTTATCATAAGTTGCAAGATTGAGGACTTGAAGCACTCACCTTCATTTTGGGGTTCAAATCTTCATCCATTGCACTTTTATACTAATTATATTTAACAAAAAATTATGAAGCTCAAAAATTTTAGCCTTGAATTAACTTCAGCCACCTAGGTCAACTTACCTACTACCTATCCAACCTAGCTTAGACCCAAACCTATTTAGGTTGACTTAAAATGAACCAATTTGTCAACCCATATTATTCATTAACCTAGTTTAAATTAACCTAAACATTCTTAGAATTAAAAAAAAATTAACCTAGGATAATTATGTCACATCTAGTTACATCTAATCACACAAACTTGAAGTGGTTACAAACTTAATAAAATATCTTGTAATGAGGTTACCTAGGTTGACTTCGCAGAAAACTTAAAGGTAGGAACTTAAGTAAACCTACCTAAATTAACCTATTAATAGGGTAACCTATTATGGGTATATTTAAATATACCAGATGTAATAAATTTCTTATGTTTAATTAAATAACTTATAAGGTAGCCAATATTATGAAGTAGGTTTTTACTAAGTATCCTACATACATAGGTTAATTTAATAAGTATTAGTGTGGCATGTGCTGTTGGCCCAAGTGTGAATTCATTATAATGTAAGGTGGACACCACATATGACATTATTGTGTAAGATATACATTGATATTTCCTTCCAAAACCTAGTTTTTTGGAATTTATTTGAATTTATAGCAATATAATTCACTTTAAAATCAATATTTCCCACATTTTGAATCCAAATATTACCAAATAAATTCCATGAAATTCTACTCATCAAGATATTTCCAATAACACCTAAGGCACATTCTAATCCTTCCAAAAAATTCAGTGAAAAAATCATTATTTATTCAAAAACTTTTGCATTGTAAATCCAAACATCATGGAACCAAGCCCATGCACCCCTCTTCATGGAGAGTTTTCCAAAAACACTAAGAACAAACATCCATATTCGATGGATTTCATACCTACAAAACAAAATAAACTACCTTTCTTCATAGATAGATGTTAACTTAAGTTAATGTGTTAAATAGTTAAAAAGTCAAGGAGTTGTGTCACCTTTTTCAAAACAAATATTAATATTGTAATAATAATCATAAATTAATAATAGATTGTTTAATACACATACACATGCATGAATTCGTGACTTCAAAAACCTCATGGCACGTAAAAAATTATGGCACACCATGACAAATATCGATGCCCTAAATTCAAAACACACAAAAACTTTTGGTGTTACAAAAAATTATGGATTGCCATGAAAATGTGTGACACTTTATTGCGAAATGGCATGCCATGTCATCATCACATGGAAGACTGAATCATCATTAATCACAAAGGACAACAATATTTTCAACTAGCTAATAAATGAGATTAATTCATCAAATCAATGACATGAATCATGATGTTGACAAATAGGACCACATCTTGTTGGCATATAACATGTCATGTCATCATCATGGGAGATGAGTCGTTATTAGTCACAAAGGTGGATGGTTCTTGCAACTAACTAACTAATGAACAAAAATTGGAAAATAATGTGATAATTTATCAAAAAGACCAACAAGTTGTCGTATTGATTTGATTATTGCAAAACCAATATGTTATGTGGCATATTGATGTTTTTTGTCATTATTTAATGATTGTTATAACTAAATATTTATAAATGTAATTGGGAAAACAATAGTTATTTTTGTTTCCGGTTCAAAAGGCAAGATTTGTTGTAGTGTGGATAAAGTTTTCGAACTTGCATCTTGATACAAAGAGCTACATTGAGGGATTGGACATCATCTCTAACATAATGACCAACCAATAAATGCCTTGTTTTCTCCAAAAGTAGTGTATGAATCATCATGTTGATTAATAACCAAATATTTTATTACTGCCACAATGCTAAAAACACATTTTTTACAATTGTTTTATTCAATTATAATCAATTTTTAGTCATGTTTAAGTCGTTATGTCACAGGCATGAAAACAACCAAGGCTACAAGATTTTTTAATAAAAAAGAAAGCAAGGGGAATCCTAGTTCTAGATCTAGATCATGAAACGATAAAAACAAGAATGAGAACATGACACATGCAAAACGAAAATCCAACAAGATTTTATTGCAAAAAATAATAATAATAATAATAATGATAAGAAAACATACCCAAATTATGTACAACAAACTAAAGGTAATGGGGAATTATATTTCTATTTATACCCATTGGGCACCTAGTTTTTTAAAAAATTCAAAAAAAATTCAATTTATATGTGGCCCATGTTCACCCATGTGTGAATTCTAAATGAATTAAAGTTCAATTATAGAGAATTAAGTTAATTAAAATTGAACTAAAAGTTAACTATAAATGAATTAAAACTTAATTAAAAGTGAACTAAAAATTAATTAAAACTAAATTGGAAGTGAATTGAACTTTAATTAAGAGTGAACTAAGAGTTAATTAGAAGTGAATTAAACTTTAATTAAAATTGAACTAAAAATTAATTGGAAGTGAATTAAAAATGAACTAATAATTCATTAGAAATGAACTAAAAGTTAACTAAGTATTAACTAATAATGAATTAAAACTAAACTAAAAGTTAGGTACAAGTTTATTACAAGTCATGGATGAATGTGCATGTGAATGAATTCCATGGCATTAACATCTATGATAGCTTATGCTATTTTCTAGTCATTTCTCCCATTATAGTTGTAAAAAACATGTTTTGGCACGTGGGATGCCACACCATCATGTTGTGAAATAAAAATTTATTATTCTAGTCACAAAAGTCAAGGTATTTATAATTATTTATTTATAATTATTTAAAGCTTATTACAATTTCAAGAATTATAATATATCTATCCAAAAAAACCCATTAGTCATCATACGAACTATAGTCACAAATTCATAACATCACATGACGTCTAAATGGCCTTCGCAACTACATAATGATTTTTGTGACTAAATAGTTACAATTGTAGTCGAAAAAAATAGTAGTCGTTTATTGGATTAATAAAAAACCCATAATGTTGTGTTTCTAAATTTTTAATAAACCATGTCCCAATTAATTTGGAATAATTTATTTTTTCTTGTAACTGAAATTTCTACAACTTGCTTATTTGGAATAATAGTGGGAGATATTATAGAAATGATTTAAAGTTGGATTGTAATTTATAATGTGATATTATTCCTTTTATGTTATACCTTATCTAATAACGCCCTTGGTATCTAGGATGAAAATAATGCTTCTTCTAGAAGACAACATAACCATACTATAACACAACAAAAGACAACATAAACATATTATAACACAACAAATTTTGTTCGTGGGTTTTTGCATTATTCCAAATTATATTCCATCTCATGATTATGAAAGCCGTTTAATTTTTCATTTTGAATGGAAATTGAACTATTGCACCTATTTTGTTTTGTTTGTTTTTATTCTATTGGAGAAACACCAACAAATTGAAATCATATGGATAGTTTTGGATTGCTCACAATACATTCAATTGTGTCTTTAAAAGGTGGGAAGTTACCTGCATTAGTCAGTTTTAATTAGTTAATTAGTTAACAAATTGAATCTATGTGGTGGGCCTTCAACAAAACATGAACATATATTCCCTCATGAGGCACAATATGACTTTTCATTGGACAAACAAACTAAAATGTACCTAAGATCCATTTATGTAAAAATAATTTGAAGCCTTCATGTACACAATAATTGGGTTTCCTTAATTTGGTACTATCAACCAACAATAATAAATTACACCAACCTTTTATGTGGTCTAGTTTCTTTGTTTTGTTTCAAATTAATTTTAGTATTTTCCATCCCAATTGGTAATTGAAGTTTCTTTTCCATTGAACATTCTCTTCATTGCTTTGGATTTTTTGACAAGGCTAACACATCCTCTTTACTTTCTCAACCAACATTTGTAATTTTACCAGTTGTCAATTGTTTTCCCATGGAACATTGTTATTTATAGAGTGATTCCACCTCACTCTTTGAATCTTTGTTGTGTTTGATTATGTTTGTTTTCTAGTAAAATGGCAACTTTTCATGCCGAAGGTAAAGTTCAGCTCATTATTCCTGTTGACAAATTTGGAATCTCACATGTCATAAAAAAATAGTTGTGTGCAATGTTCAATTTCTATCCAAGAACGATGGATGTCTCCAAGGATGATGCATGTGATGCCAACAACAATGTTATTAGATCTATTTATCATGTTTCAATCATTGGTGACCTCGGTTTGGAGTGGAGGGTGAATGCCGAAAAGTTTAAAATTATTGTTGAAAATCTTTCAAAAAGCTCTCAAAATATTGTTTAACCTTATAAATTACATCATCTATTGTTAATGGTGTCCCACATTTTGTGGAGACCAAACATGAAGTTTTCCTCAATTGTGTTGGTTTTTAATCTTCATTCATATATTTGTGCAATTCTTTCAATGAGGATGGAACACCTCCAAATTCTTTTTGCCCATTGAAATTTTTGTTGCAAACAAGTCATTTTGCTTTTGTTCTAATGATTCCCCTTATTCCATTAGAAACATTCCCTTTGTGGGAAGACCGTATGTGTTAAATGTAATAGATTGTCTCAAGGCAATATCATTTACCACACATGCTAGATCCAAATTAAAAGATTTGAACCATAATAAATTTCACATTGACATTGTTCATTGCATTCTAACCACATTTATGGTGATGTTTTGTTTGAACTCCTCCTTGTTAATCTCAACAATTAATCTAACCAAATGCAAGGAATGGACATGAAGCATGATGGCCATGCGTGGTGCAAGGTTAATACAACTAACATCAAGAAGGATTTCGACCTTACTTTTCAAAGGGCTTAGTGTTTGGGCCATTTGTAATGCCAAAATGATAGTTACAATTTTTTTCTTCTTAATGGATGTAAAAATGAAACAACCTGGAGCGATGACATTGCTGATGATTTTAAAAGGAAATTTTTTTGCTCTTAGTCCGCCTTTTTGCAAAATTTGTAATAACGCCCCTTTATGTGAGAATCTATGTGTAGCTTGCATGTATTATGTCATGCACAAGCAAGAGAATTTGACTCAAATAATGATTCATTTAGGTATGCATGATCACCCAATGGCGGAAGGTCATTCTAAAGAAAAATTCGAGCAAGTTAAATCCTTGGTTGAACATAAGGTGTTTTGCGCACCAAGGGCTACCACATCAGCCATTGCATTGGTTGCAAATAATTATTTTTTCTCCAAGCACTTGTTGAATGAGGATGGAGAAGGGCTAATTGAAGTTTTGAAAGGCAACAAGTTGCACCAAATGATGGACATGTTCATAGTGCTATTTTTGCCCAATGTTTGAAATTTAGTTGCACCTTTTAAGCATCAGCAAAGGAATAGATGGTACATTTTTAGCATTCTAGCCTTTAATTAAGCAAGCAATTGTTATGATTACATTCAAAATAATTATTTTCCAAAGTAACATTAGAGATAAGGTGTTTTTGTTCAAAATGTGTGTGCATGGAGATGGCAATGGGTGTGATTTAATGAAATGGATGCAACCAAACGATAACCTCCAAACGGCTTGGATCATGTCAAACACTTGGAGGATTAGATGACACTCACTTGCCATATGTATGATCCATTCTACTACAAGGTGATGAAAATTGCCATATATGACATGCAATTTGAGGACACAGAGGCCTAGTGCGTCATGTGGTGGAAATCCAAAAATATTACATCCAACAAATTTTGTAGATTGTGAATGGATAGTCCAATTGAATACAAACAAATGCATACATTAGACATCTAACAACTTGTAAGTATGGAACTCCTTTTTTTTTTCCTCTTGTTTTTAAGGACAACCATCTTTGTTTAACTTCACATTAATCTCACCTAGGGTACATATAAATTTGCAATGTCACTCCAAATTTATGTAAAATTTCTAGTAGATATTTCTTCTATGACATTCTAATCCAACCATCCTCTCGATTTCTAATCATTTGAATTCCAATACAAAAACGATTATATTTTAAGTTTGTCATTTCAAATTCAAATTCAAGAGTCTTCTTCATTTGTTGTAATAAGAATATGGCATTGCTCACTAGCATTGTATTATCAATGTGAGGAACAATCATAGAAAACTTTCCTTCTTACTTCATCATGTAAAGATTAAATCGACATCATTTCTTATACATCCAATAGAGATTACATATGAGTCCATCCATTAGTACGAAGCCCTAGAATACTACTTAAGTTGTATAAAGTTTTTTAAAGCTTGCAGATTTTTTGTCAATTTGTTCTTTCTTTAACCCCTCGAGCATATTGATATATGTGTTCTCTTCTAATACTCCATGTACGAATTTTTTTTTAACATTCAATTGATGGACTTTTAAATCAAGTTGATCGGTTTAAATAATAATAACAAGAATAGAATAAAGTTTTACAACCAATGAAAAGATATCACTATAATCTACACCCTCG
>Ga0116231_10005547_pt1 | contig 24784 bp, 13 predicted proteins | sample S1TSphgellanicum_2_FD_89695 | JGI IMG/M metagenome (GOLD analysis project Ga0116231, IMG submission 89695) | Host-associated microbial communities from peat moss isolated from Minnesota, USA - S1T2_Fd - Sphagnum magellanicum MG | ecosystem: Host-associated > Plants > Peat moss > Unclassified... | reverse complement strand
TTTTTTTTTTTTTTTTTTTGCGGGGAATTTTTGCTTTCCTAGTGTAAATTTGACTAATTTTGCTAATTTTATGGAAAAATTTGCAAAGCTTCTGAGATCACAAAATTTAAAAAGCAAACCTTGTTGTGTAGGATCATTATATAGGTAAATGACTAATGACATGCTTTTAGTATCATTGAATATTGAAATGATTGGGAAAAAATGAGAGAAATTCCATGCATTAAGGAAGCTAATTTGTTTTGTTTTGTCACATTGAAATTTTCCAAATCATGGTGCCCTAGTTCATGCTCTTAGTACTATTAGAAAACCCTCAATGAGGAGATGTGCATCAAGATGATTTGATGATGTTTAGAACTGTCATGTAAGTATTCACTTTGGTGGGTGAAAATCATTGGAACCAAATTAAAACTAGTTTCAACTTTCAAAATTAAAATTGGAATTAGGAATTTTTTTAATAAAAAATTGGACATGGAACTAAATTCTTGGTTTTGAATATATGTGAAATCCAAATCAAAACAAAGTTACATGCTTTATATAAAAACTAAAATCAAGGATTAATCAGAGGTTAACCGACATTTAACATTCAATTTTGGTATGGGTTAATAAGAACTAGACCAAAATTAGGTATGATTTTCATAATTAAAGTTTAGCAAATGATTTTTGAAAAATCAAACATGAAACTAGATTTTGGGTTCCATATATATGTGGAATTGAAACCAAAACTAAAACTCAAACAATTCTAATTTTTTTATAGAATTAAAGCTAAATGTTTATCATAAAAATAAAGAACCAGCCAACAATGGTTTAGGTTTTATAATGTAAGAGTTATTGTATTTTGAATCACTTTGTCATTCAAAATTTAATCAAACCAAAATTAAGAATTCCAATGACAATTATACAACAAAGTTGATCCATGGAAAGTAGTTTTAAGTTCCATTAGGGTTTTGTTTTTGTGGATGACATTTCCAAAACATGAATCTAACATGGATTTTTTCAAAACTTGTTTATTTTTGAAAAAAATTGTCAATCTTTTTTTGTCACAACATTTGAATGACATAATAAGCACCTCTTGTTCTCTTGTGGATTGGTTCTTTGTTCAACCTCAAGCTATTATCAAATAAAACTTCAAATTTGGGGACATCAAAACATTCAATGTTCAATTTTTCAAGATTTTTCCTTGGAAACCTTTTTGCAAAAACCTAGCAAACACAAAGTGCATTCAACAACATGTGTGATTATCATTGTCACCATCAAAAAAATTCCCTTTAATTCTTCTTCTAACTCTTTCTCAACATGGATTTTCACAAGATGGAGATGTAATGTCCATGTGTAAAATGGAATCAAAGTTCCAATGTACTATTGACAATTAAAGGTTTGGAATCTTGGTTTAACATCAAGTACACATGAAGAAAAAAAGTTTTGGTAACCAAAGAATCACACAAAGATTTAGGATAATTGAAACCTTGGAATTAGAGCAATATGGAAGAACAAAAAACAATGATTACCATTCTTGAGAAATAAAAGTGGCTAAAAACATGTCCTCTTGTGTCATCCCAATTTGTATTATCTTTTTCACACACAACATGATAGCAAAAGCTAATGTTAAAACTTTTTCATTTCAATTTCTAACTTTCATTTTACTTTTCTTTTTATTGAATTCCTCCCCATGTCTTGTATGAAATTCTCATTGAATATTTAGAGCCATTGTTCTTGCATATTGTACTTTGGGTACACTAAAATGTGATCATTCTTCATTTCTAAAGGCATTGGTGATCATTGTCATTTTTTTTGGGTTAGTTTTCAAAGCTTTGCGTGGTGGCAAAACACCTTCATCTAGCACTTGTTATCAAAAATATTTTCAATGACATTACATATGTGTATTTCCTACCTATACAATTATGCTTGCATATTTATTCCATTCTTTATTTCCAATGTGCTCATATTCAAAGTTAGTCCCACCTTGGATCAACATCTTCAGCCATAGAAATTATTACAAATTTTGGTTATAATTTTTTAAATAAAACTTGGGTTGATATATGGTGTAAGCAACAATTTGATCAACAACTTTGGCAAGAGTAAAAAACTAAAGAGATTCTAGAATCACACCAAATGCAAGTGGCAATAAATAAACTTTTAAGTAATATTTTTTAATCCTTTCAATCTTCCATCGGAATTTAATATTTACACATTACATTGTTGTTTCTTCTTTTTGTGGAATCCATTTATTTAATTGTCAAAATTGTCCAAAATTTTTAACCATTTAAATTTTTTACAAATATTTGATATTTTTTATAGGTGGTCTGTTCAATTTGTGGATTAATATTGCATACTCCTTTGTAGGAAAACAATGATGACAATAAATAGCTCAAGTTCATGGGGGTAAACGATCTTTTGTGGAATATGAAAAAGGTGTGACCCAAGTTTGAATTTTTCCAGATTGCACTTCTTTTCATTTTACACAAGATCCAAAACTACCATCTTTGTTTTCCTTATTTTATATTTAGGTGTGACTCCAAATGAATGAGCATTAGAAACAAAACATTTCATTTGTTTTGTAATTATTTTGGTTTTGTTTTGGTTTTTTTATCCTCATAATTGATTTGTGTGATAAGAATTTAAGGTACATGATAGTATATTCTTTGTGACCAATTGTGATGATACATCACCCAATTATGTAAGGTGATAATTTTTTTGTTCCACTTGATCATAATCATCCCAATGTGGGTAATATATCATTTGGAAGTAAATTGGAACAATTTCAATATTTTCACCATGCAAATGTGATTATATTTAGGAAACAACATAAACAATAAATAAAATAAAAAATTATTAACAAAGTTGGTCATTTTAAATTCATCATAAACAATAAGATAAACTCATCAAACATTTTCCAACAAAAGCAAACTTTAATCTAATGATAATTTGGAACTTGTGTTGTTTAAGGGTAACCCCTAATTTACCTAAAGTAAAATATTTTAACAATTTCAAAATTACATGTGGTAGGTAAACTACCACCCTGCATTGGTTTAGGGGGGTTAAATCATTAATTTAGTTACTTGGTTTTAGAATTAAGACTAATGTAAACTTGTTTGTCACAAAATTAGGGTGTTAATGGATTATATTAATATAGACAACCATATTTCTAAGAAGGGATGAAGGAGCCCTTTTCACTTAAAGGATATTGAAGTAACCCAGGCTCCCCATTCCTTTTTCTACCACTTTTAAAAGATGTTTTGGAAACTATTGTGTAGACACAATATGTGTGTGGTTTTTGGGTGTAATAAGTAGAGAATTGTGGTTGAATTTTCTAAGTGTTGTGTGTGTATTTTTTTTTTGTTTCACATTTTTAGCTTTGGGTTCATGACCAAAGTTGGAATGAGGTAATAAATAAATGGGTTGGGAACAAGATAAAGCAAGAAAAAGGCTTAAACACATTAAGGGAATATGAAAAAAAAACACTTTCAAAACTCCTAGAATGAACTACCATTTTAGGAATTGGGAGTTCTAAAATGCCCCAAATTTTTTTTAAAGGAGTGTTAACACATGTGGTTTGAACTTAAATTTGTGTTTTTGTTGTGTGAACAAAACTTAAATTTGTGTTTTTATTGTGTGAACAAAACCTAAATGGGAATTTGGATGAAGAAATGAACTAATAGAATGGGTATACATTGTTCAATTTATTTCAAAATTATAGCACTGAAAAACTCTTAGAACATACATATTGAAAGTGGATTCACATTCTCCATTTGGAATTATGAGCTAAGAATTATGGACCAAATAAATGAACAAAAGTCAAATTGGTAATTGGAAAGATCTTGTTAAAAGCTACAATTTCATGTCATGGAGTTCATTCATTTGAATGTTCATGCATGACTTCTAATAAACTTGTATTTAACTTTTAGTTTAGTTTCAAATCACTTTTAGTTAGTTTTCAAGTAAGTTTTGATTCACTTCCACTTGACTCATAATTCACTTTTAGTTGATTTTTAGTTGACTTTTACTTAAGTCTTAGTTCACTTTTAATTAAATTCTAGTTCACTTCTAGTTAACTCATAATTCACTTTTAATTCATTTTCAATACATTTCTAGTTAACTTTTAGTTCATTTATAGTTAAATCTAAATTCACTCTTAATTGAATTTTAGTTCATTTTTAGTTAAGTTTTAATTCATTCATAGTTCACACATGGGTGCATGTGGGTGAATATGGACCACATGTAGATTAAAAACTTCTTTGAACCAAATGTCCAAAGGGTATAAATAACGGTAGAATTCTCATTACCTTTAGTTTATTCAACACAAGTTTTGGGTATGTTTCTCGTTATAATTTTGTTTTGTTTTTATTTTTCCTTTGTAATAAAATCTTGTTAGATTCTTGTTTCACACATGATATTTTTTGTTATTGTTTGTTTTATTTCATGATTTGGGTTTGAAACTAAGTGTGCCTTGTTTTCATCTTGTAATCTTGGTTGTTTTCACACTTGTGACACTTTGTACTTGGAATTTTTTTCATTGAAACTCATACGATGAGATTATGAACCCACACAATCATGATATTCATAACTTTAAATTTTCAAAAGGACTACCACTTAGGAGTCCTAGGAAAAAATAAAATTGAATGTAATCCCCATGGAGACGTTTAAGGTATATTATGAAGAGGATAATGTTGGTTTCCTTTCAAGTTTTGGGCCTTGTGAATGTAATGAATCAAAAGCAAATCCATGGCTTAAAGTTGACCTCATTTTCATTAATCACTTATATTATATAGTTTGTGTAAGTGGCATGTTCATGAGGTGTTTAGGAACTTGACATTTCATCCTTGTCCTGATTTCAAAACTCTCATGCATTTTTCCCCTTAAATGCATAAAGTTGAGTTTGCCTTAAGTTTTTCTTCATTTTATTTTTTTTCCATTGATACCATTTGGAAATTCATCTCCCAAGTTTTAGGAAGAACTTATGGGTGTGTCATTTTCTTAAAAATATGGTAATAATAGATGGGAGGAAGGCCAATTTTTTTTTTAATTTTTAATAATTCTTCATCAATATGATTATTGTTCTATGGTAAGGTGTAAAAATTGAAAATGGATTTTAAATTCTTGAAAAACAAACAAAGGTCTTTACCCTATAATTATTAAAATAATGGGTTTGAAAGTTTTAAAACAACCATTTGAATTCAAGATTTAAAAAATAAAATTCCTTCTTTCTATATAAATTTCTATATTTTTGGACTATAAATATTTAAGACCAATGGGTATTTTTATGTTTATATTCATATTTTTTTTGCCAACAAGTACCATTTAAGCTAAAGTTTAATTGTTGGGTCCCCCAAATATGTTATTTTGCTTTACATTACAAAGATACTAAATTACATAAGGTGATTTCATAATTTTTAGACCTAATGAGCAAAAATTATTGAATTTTGAATACATTTTGTCATTGAAAATTTAGTAAAAAAAATCTAAAATTTGAAATTTAATGGAAATCAAGTTCCATATTTAAGTTTTAGAAGGTGTATTTTAAAATGGTGTTAAACAAATTGTACATTATACAAAGAACTACAATTATTTATATTTAAAAAATACCTAGTTCAAGGAATTCATTATCCAAATAATGTTTTTGGACATCTTTTTAACTACATATTATGGATGTTCAAATGAATAATGATGGGTGAATTTATTCAATGGATGGTGATGTATGAACTTCATCCATTGTATATGAAATGGATGATCATAGATGATAAGAATAATTATATTTTACTTTAAAATTAATTTAAAAAACCATGATATATGGTTAACAACCAACATTAACATAAGTTATAAGATGCAATTTGTGACAAAATATCTAAATGAGGATGAAAAGCAAAAAAATTGAATTTTTTCATGTTGTCAAAGATGTGTTATTTTAACATATAAAAACCATTAACCATTCTAAATAAATAAAATTGAAAGAACATGTGTCCAATTATGTTTTCAACCCAAATTAACATTGATTAACATTGTTGGCATAATGAAGATTTTGGGTGGGTGATAATTTCATCTTGGAAAAATATTTTGATGTACCATTTTTCTAACCTTCATAACATTACATGACAAAGTGTCCCAACTATATATTTCACATGCCAATTTTTTTTTCTATTTCTCCCTCTTTTGAACATACTAAATGTTTTACATTGTTTCTTGACTACTATTTTGGTTTTCTCTTCATTCATTTTTGAATTGTCATAGAAGGTTTGCAAACTTAATAAACTCCCATGTTGGTTTAATTAGGATGTTCCTTGTAAATCGAATTTGAAAAGAATGAATTTATTATAATAAAATGTAGATAATATTGTCGTTGATTAGATGATTGGGGTGCAATTTTTTTTATTTATATTTTTTTGTGAAACTTTAAATATGGCTTTAGTTTGAGGCCTTTTTGGAATCAATGAACAAGAATTTAGTTTCACATTATCAATTAAATGTTACCATTTGAAAAACAAAAACGGAAAAACCAAACTTTTTCAAGTAAGTTATCCCCAATTCATTATATATCAAAATATAAACATGTGTTGAACAAATTTCAACACACAAGCCCTTTGTGGACATGATATTAATTACACACAAATGTGAATTTGGAAGGAGTTTTTATGATATCATGAATATTGAAAAAATTGTGTTACATATTAATTAAAAATCAGAATATAATTATTTATTCAAAAAAAAATTTTAAGGTCAAAGACCCTATACAAGAAAACATTGTGTTGACATGCAAAGGTGAATGCAAGCCATAGTGGCTCACTTTTGCTATCACAATGGCAATTTCTACATGGTGTTTTGTGTTTAAATGCTTATGCTGAATAATTTCATTTTAAATGATCACCCATTCTAGATTAACAACTTAAAACAAAAATTACGAAGAAATTTGCACAATTAGTTTTTTAAAAAATTCATTCATTAACAATAGTGGACTTTTGAAATAAAAAATATAGATTGGTCAATTGGTTGGATTGGTAAGAAATTCAAGAATTCATATTGAATTTCATTCAAAAAAATTTATAAGGATTAATAATGCATTGAAAAATAAATTGATGAAGTTAAATGTGATTTTTTTCATGAAACCTAAACCAAATGGTAGTTATGAACTCTTGAAAGGTCATAACTAGACCTTATTTTCAAAATTTCTATGCCTAATGGGTACGTAATTGAAAATCTAAGTGGGCTTTTATTTTTATGGATATTATGAGCTTTAATTTTAAAATTTACAAAATCATTTCACCATACCAAATAACAACATTTTTCAATATGTGTTTTCACCTAGTTTAGAGGTTTCATAATTGAATGAAATTGTACCAATAAAAACTTACACCTATGAAATTTTAGAATTAAAAACCATATCCATATGGATAATATATAAAAACATGTTAAGGACTCTTGGGAGTTTTACATTTGCCTAAAATGAACCATTATAGTTGGCATTCACCTGCAACTTCAACTTTTTGAATTAAAACTAATGTTGGGTGGGTAAATATTTGAATTTGATAGACCCATAATTATTTAACATGGTAAATACATATTTTATTTGTCTCATAATTTTTTGGTTACCTTTTTAATTGCCCCAATTAATTCAAAAATACATCAAACTTACCATTTTTTTGTTTTACTTGGTTAATAAATAGTTGAAGTTTACCTTTACCTAGGTATGCCATTTGTTTTTAAATGAATAAATAAAAGTTATATGCCAAATTCATTAAATGCGCTATAACATATATGCATTTCCATATTTTGCAATCTTGATGGATTTGTTTGAATTATGGTGACAAACTATTAAATATAATTGATTTTGTGATTATTTTTATTCATGACATTAATTATCTTGAACAATTATTTAGTCATGCATTCTTCAAACCCTTTTAGATTTGACTATAAGTTGACATTATTATTAAAAAAAATTGAACACATTTTGAATTCCATTGATTGATTTGATGATATTTTTGCTATTTTTTTGATACCTACATATTTGAAATTTCATGTGTTCATGTTTACAATGCCAATTGCATAAGGAAATGTATTTATTTTCTTTGAAATGTGCCATACTTGTGCAAATCTTTCTTTTACCCTTTATTTACCTACTTATATACACATGGTAGGTATAAAATAAATAATTTAATAATGAAATTTGAACCCCTACCCTTATCTTGCAAATATGGTAAATGTTTTTCATTTTGACACTTACCCTAATTGATTATTTTGCAATGCATTTAAACCCCACTTCTATTTTATTTGGAAATTTGTTTAACTAGGTTTTTCTTATTTTATATGTTTTTTAATTTTTTATTCACCATCACGTGGTTTTTATATTTACCCAACATTGGTTTAAGAAATTCAAATTATTTGAGTAAAAGGTGTTTGAACATTAAAAAACCTTGTTATATTATGATAAACATTATTAACTTTTGAAAATTTTGATTATTCATTTCTTTTAATGTAGATTATATAAACATGAAATTGTGAGTGAAAATTAATATTGGTTCATTCTACGTTCTTAATTGGGTTTGGATTTGGGTCTAGCTTTCAGAAATTAATTAAAAGTTTGGTTTTATGGGAGAAGTTTCACCATAAAATCAGCCTTTAGTTAAAAATTTTGTACCCCTAAGATATAAAATTGAATCTAAGATACAAAAATGGCAAGGTCAATTATATTTGACTTTGAAGTTAATTAATGATCATGGTGATCTTGACAAGGTTTACATTTCATTTCAAGTAGAGTCTAGGATCCTAAGTTTAAGTAAGGTTTATATTGTGCTTGCATAACATAATACTAGATGTAATTTATCTTGTGTTTTTTTTCTTTTCCCTAATTTGAAAGTTCAAAATTCCTAAACTCTAATGGATTAGGAGTTTTTTACGGTTGAAAACAATTGAAAAGCTTGTGTTACTGTGTTTTTTGGACTAATGTTATGCAAGTATTAAAATCAACTACAAATACTTGTTGATTATCAACTTGGGTATAATCATTTATGTGGTGGGGACAAAAAAAACTAGTTTTGGTATAAAAGTATGGTTCTTAATTTCTTTGAAAATTTCAAAAACTCACCTTTCTAATCATAAATTTTTTGTTGGTTGTTTAATGAAAAATGTTGGTTCTTTGATTTTTTGAAATGTTCATAACAAATATTTCTTTAATTTTAATTGTTCTTCAAAAGCACATAATCACTACTACAAAATGTGGGTGCAGTTCAATAGTCCCCAATCATTAGACTAGTGAATTCACTCAAAATCTAGTGAAATTATTTGGCTTATAGGGACACTTTTATTGTAATGAATTGATGATTTTTTATTTTGAAAATTTTAAATGACCATTCTTGTTCATTGTTTTCAATATCAAATAAATGCACAACATTAATTTGAAACTATATACAAATCTTCTTTTTTTATCATAGACACGTGATGAATGATGGTCTTTGTGTGTGAAATGTCGATCTTTTTTTTTGGTTATGGTGGTAAAACTTGTTAATTTCCAAGTTTATAATCCAATGTAAACCCATGGTGTGTTCTTTAACTCCTAAGAAAGAAAAGAAATGGGGTCAAAAGTTATGGGATGGACTTATGACAAACTCACAAGTAGGAAATCAAAATGTGATCAAAGTTTGCACAAACCAAAAGAAGAGGGCAATTAATGTAAGTTGGACCTAAAGTGGTGCATGGGTGAGCTATTGACAAAAAAATTCACACGATTCACCATTACTTAGACTTGGAGAAGAATCATCACCTCCTTTTTTATAGTTTACTTTATGATTAATGATAAGGCCATTTCAAAATGAAAATTTTCAACTTTGCTTAAGTTGCTTCATAATTTGCAAGTTCATAATATTTGCATACAAGTTTCAATTGAAGAGTTTTCACAAGACACTTTATAGCTTTTGAAAAGCCCTTTTCAATGGCATATTACATATTACATTCAAAATTTTATTTTTTATTTTTTGGGTTTTAATGGTCAAAAATCAAGTTACCAATTTGACTTTTGGCCTTTTTGTGGGCCATAAATTTTAACTCACAACTCTAAATAAAGAATATGAACTTACTTTTAATATCTATGCTTCAAGAAATTTTGAATGGTATATTGAAAACCCAATCTAAACTATTTTTACTACTTGATTTTTTTGTGCCAAAAATTCAGGATTCCATAAGACTTTAACTCCCAAAGTGGGAAAAGCCACTTGGGAGTGTTGGAATTCAATATGCCACACTTGTGGGAATGTGTGTGAATCTTGGGTTAATTTCATAGTTTGCTCCTTCTCTTTTGCCTTATCACTGGTTGTGAGCCCGAAATTAAAGTTATGACCAATGTGGGGTAGGTAGTTAAAAAAAAAATTCAAGTTCATTTCCACAAAAAAAATTAAAATTAGAATCATTCAAGCCCAATTTTTTTCAATTTTTTATTTAAAAAAATTGTCTAGATTTCGGTTTTAAAAAACTTAATAGGGTGGACATGGGGTACAGCCAAGGGTTTGGAGATGATTGCAATCAGTATATACGATGGTTATTTGGCAAAACCCCTTGTACATTTATGACTCATAATAAAAGGTTTTTTGGATTTTTTGACAAATACCAATGTGGGTATATTTTTGAATATTTGGGGGTTCTTTGATTAACCGAAGTTATTTGGGGTTTTTTTAATAGAAATTGTGAGGTGATGTAGGTAATTTTCTAGGTGCACATTGGCAAAAAAATTTCCCAAATTTTTTTTCCATCATTTGGGTATTGATTGTGATTAAGTCGGTTGTTTAAAAATAAACAAACCATGTATTTTATTAGATGTCAAACACGATTATGAAAGTGACCTAGTTATTACACGAATACCTGTCTATGCATTTCTTTGTGGATCAATTACAAATATCATTATTAAAATTTATGTGTTGAGTGTAGAGGTGGGGGAAGGTCAATAAATTTAAAAATAATTGGGCATGGTTCAAGTCATGGGTCTTTGCCAAACTCACCTCCAATCTTTATATATATATACTTATTCAAAGACCTAGCAAGTTTTTCTGTTCAGACCTCATACCCACCCCAACACTAGTTATGACAATGATGGTTCTATCCATGTGGAGTCTTGAAAATGGGAGGGGAATTAGGAGTTTTTTTTTTTCTTAGGAATATGGTATATTAAAAGGAAATAAATGTTTTTTTTAAAAATTTAGAAGATGGTTTAAACAAAGGGGAGGTGGAACCATTTTATGACATGTGTGCATGAGGATCTTATTTTTTATGGAAAACTTGAAACCTTAACCTTCATTAGAAGAAATTTTGTATCATGCAACCATTCAATTTGCAACTATATATGCAACTAAATGTCATTTATAACTATGTTTTGTTATTTTACAACTAATCACCATCTATTTCAATCTATTATTAAGTTTTACATGCTTTTACAATGATTAAATTTTTAAGCTTTTCATTCAAGAAGGGCTTCTATGTCCAATTAGTTACAAAAATAATCACAACTTGGTTGCTTCTATGTGATGTACATATAACTTTGATATATATTAAGATGTTTACTGATATATTAGGGGTATATTTAGAAATATAATTACATTATATTTAAGGCATATCAGTATACATTTTGCGTATATTGTGGTTATGTGAGCTAAGCAAGTTGATAAGTACATAGTTAAATAGTTAGGTAGCTAGAATTACCTACTATTAGTTCATAGTAATAATTAGTAATAATTATAGTAAACTAATAATAATAGAACTTATTACTGATATGAAAATTTTATTATTAATAATTGATAACTTAATTAAATTACTTACTAAATTTATTAATTACTGAAATTTAGTATTATCCAATAGTTTAAATATATTATGTTATTACTAGTTAGTTACTTAATTAATACTAATAAATTGTTGGCTAGATAATTAATAATCATTTAATATAATAAATTAATAGTTAAATATTAATTAAATATTTCGTTAATATATAATACTTATTAATTTATTAAACATATTATTTAATTAAGAAAAGAATAAAATAATTTAATATTAATATAACTGAACTAATTATTGATTTATTGTAATATGAAATTATTAAATATTATAAAACTTTACTGATAATAACTAATAATTATTTTTTTGTTATTTATGTAAATTAAATTATTTATTAAATATATTCATTAATTTAACTTAATATATATAATAATTTAAATTATTTATGCTGCTACTAGTTATTGACTAATTAGTAGGTGGTAATAAGCAGTAGGTGGGTTGAAAAGTGGGTAAACAATTTTTTAATGCTTAGTTAATCAATTAATTCTAGTTAATTAGTTAGTTAGTAAATTACCTATTAGATATATATTTTACAAACTTGAAAACAAAAGACAAAAGATATGAAATAAAATGTTAATTTGTTTTTCATCCATGATTAGGCCAATTTGTTGTATTAGTTACAAATGGAACCAAATTTAGTTACACCACTAGGATTTCAAAATAACCTTTGTGGTATACATAAGGGTATTAGTAAATTTTTGAAAGGCATGTGTATTTTTGTTAAGTTCTATTATGGATATAATGGGGTATGTTTCCATTGGTTTATTTATAAAGTTGTATTTAAACAAATTAACTACCTACTTACTTTTTTATTTATATGTTTACCTACTTGTTGAGCCTAGGTTACTTACCTTCCTAACATAAGCTACCTACTTATTAATTAGGTATAATTCTATTTAATTAATTGAAAATTAATAGTTCATATTTAATATTTATAATTAATATATTGATATTATTCAATATATTAGTTTTTTTGTTAGTAAATAATTATCAATTAGTTTATATTTTAATTATTATTAGTTAAGAAAAAATAATCAATATGTTATAATAATTTGATTCATTAATATTAATTATTTCGTATTTCTAATTATTTATTTGATTATTTAAGAACCATTAATGAAATCTTATAAGTGATATGTCAATTAATGAATTAATATTTATATAATATTAGTTAATTAATATATTTTTAATGAAATTATTATTTAATATTTTATAACTAATAAATTGGTTAATTAATTAGTATTTTATTAAATTCTGAAATAATTAACTTGTTAATATTCTAGTTATTTATTTCTAAATACAAAAACTATTGAAAGAAACTGAATCAAATTAATAAATTTTTTAAGTAGTTATTATTTCAGCAATTTATTTTTCTATATATGAATTAAGAATTAAGAATTTATAACTAAATAAATTAGTTAGTTGATTATTATATAAGTATTAATTAATAATTATTTAGGTTGTTAAAACATCAATTTGTTACTTATTTACTTAGTTATTTAATTTACAAATTTGAAAAGGAGGACAAAATATATGAAATAAAAACTTTAATTGCAACCCAGTTTGCAACTATGTTTCAACTTCAAGTTTTGTGCCATATGTTTTGTCCTCCACTTCCATTTCGAGAGCCATATACTGAGGAGACTTTGTTTTACACTTTCACATTAAAAACACATGCATATATAATTAATAACAAAGTTTTGATGGTTTTGTTATTTAAAAACTTGAAAACTAGTTGTTATGAACAAAATCAAATACCCACCCTACATTATTTTGATCGTTAGATTCATTTGATATGTGAGTTGCACATGTTTGCAACATGGATTGTCATGTTTTGTTATATTTTGTGTATTAAAAAAATGTATGAATTTTTTTTTATTAATTACAGAATTCTAAAATTCATTACACTATATGTGATAGTACAGGTGAATCTAGATTTTTTTAATGAAGTGGAAATAAAGAATGGAGTTCTTTGTTTTTTCATTATTGTTTATATAAGTTCCACAACAACATACTAAAACCATTCAATCATAATATTCAACCATTGTTTTTGGAACAAAATAGTACAAGTGGTTAGGGCCCATTCTTTTTTTTAGGAGTTGTTAAAACTATAAACACTATTTAGATTTGGAGATTTTATGGTTCCAAAATTAATGCATTGATCAAATCTTATAAAGTTTTGCATTCACATATTCGTTACATATTATGTTGTTAAAAATCCAAAGTAAGAAATCATAATAACAAAAATATGAGATTAAAAAACACAAAAATTGTTTGTTGCTAGTGTTTTCAATGCTTAAGGGACTAAATTTTTTTGACATATTTATGAAAATGTTAAAATACATCTTTATACAATAATATAATGTAACATTTTTTTGGGTTAGAAGGATTTTTTAATGTGTTTTTGCTAACTTGTAAATAATGATTTGAAAAATATTTACTTTGAATGACCAAGCACGCTATGTCACATCAACTTGACTAATTAATTAAACCAATATGTATAAATTTTTTTTGAAATTGACACTTATATTCTTTAATAAAAACAATACACCCATCAACGAGCTATCAATAGTACCCCAATCAAACCAAGTTGCAAATGACACAATAGGTTTGAACCACAAACCTTTGTAGTAGTGAACAAGGGTTCATGTCCCACTAATCCATCACCCCCAAGGGCCATATTCAACCATCTTGGACGACACTTGTTTAAACCTTGGTTTTTTAACAAAGTATGGAAACGGTTAATTGTCACTTAGACATTTAGGTTCAAGGGTTTAGGTTCAAAGATGTGTAGAGATAATATAGAGGAATTTTTTTTGTTGTGTGTGGAGAGATGGTGATGTGCATGTGTCTATTGTGCAGATGGTGAAGACAAAGTTGATGGTGATGGGCATGTGTTTATTGTGCAGTTGATGTTCAAGAGTACATGGGGGGGGTGTGGAGGGAAGGGAAGGATAAAAACCCTGCAAATTGGTGCTGCTTTTGATGCTCATTTATGTTCACAAGGATTGGATTCCACAAGACCTTTGATAAATTGTTCCACTCCTAATAGCAATAAGAGCTTTGTTGGCCTAAGGCAAGGACATTGGGTTTAGATTTATTATAGAGTATAGTAACTTAAGGGATTTTGGCTCCTAAGTAATAGATCTATTTTTATATGAGAATTTTTGAAAGATGATATTTTGGCTTGTGTTGGAACTTGAGATTAGTTATAACAGAGTTATAATATCTTGAAGGATTTTGGTTTCTTTTAGAGGATTTTTTGAAGATTAGGCAAAACCCCCCTTTGACCAGAGTGAACCAGGACACAACCAGGGATGGATGGCGGGTTCCAGGCTCTAGTACCCTATCTCACCATGGTGGTCAGCTCTGTTGCTGTTTTTCACTACCTACCTAATACCTACTAACAACCCATTAGCCCTTAACTATGTATTAACTATTTACTACATTCATCTAAGTACTAGTAGTAACCACCTTTTGTCTTACCTACCTACCTACCTTGAACCCTATTTTTCACAAGATAGGTTAGTAAGGTGGGTGAGGTTCTTAGTTCTTACCCTAGTGCAAAGCATTTACCTACATGCATCTTCTTGCCTTCTAAGTACCTACTAGTCAGCTATTTTGTCCTACCTATCTAGAGAGAACCCCATGTTGGGGTGGGGGTGGGTGGGGGTGGGTGGGGAGATGTACCCCCTTTCACACTGATAACTACCTAATTGGCCCCAAGGTGAAATCCAAAGTCAATTCTGTCTTCCCCTGCACTCTTGGCTGGCTAGAGAAACTTAACTGAAGCTTGCCTGACTCTCTAGTACAACAAGGGGTGTGTCACAGTGTGGCCTTGCCATTTAATATGAAAAAGTATATTAAGGCAAAAGAAGAATTATGCAAATTCAAATATTTCATCATCCAAAAATATAATCTTTCAAAAAATCCTCTAAAAGAAACCAAAGTCCTTCAAGATATTATTATAACTCTATTATAACTAATCTCAAGTTTCAACACAAGCCAAAATATATCCTCATATAAAAATAGACCTATTATTATTATTATTATTATTACCTAGGGGCCTATAAAAATCCCTTAAGCTACTATACTCTATAATGAATCTAAACACGATATCCTTAAGGGCCTTGGTATGTAGGCAAGGCCGACAAAAACAATTTGATGTAGGGTGGTAGTACAGCCCATCTGAGACCAACCACACATTTAAAATTGCTTCCACTTACACCCCCCCCCCCCAAAAAACTCAGCCAAATTTTGCACGGTAACATCATTATAAGACAATGATTTTATTTAAACACATGTTTTCAACAAATTCTTGCCAATTTTGTCAAATTAATTTTTTTCTATAACAATTAAGTGAAAGAGCTAAACTTCTATCCCTTGACAAAACTTATATATCTTACTAGTTAAACTTCTATCTTTTGGCTAAACCTATATTTCTTCTTGGCTAAACTTCCATTTCTTCACAAAACTTATATTTCTTACTAGTTAAACTTCTATTTAATTCCTATTTCAAAAATTAACTAAAAGAGGAAATACATTTTTCAATAATGCCACTTTAATTACTAGTAAAACATTCATTTATTAGCAAAACCTATCTACCCACATGTCATCATACCTACATGTACACTTGCAAATTGTGGATTTCGATTGCAAAAATTATGATGAAAAATGTGAGTATTGCAAAGGAGTTATAACATTTATTTGTAGTTTGATTCAAATTTGTGATGACGATAAACCACTAATCCCAAATGTGGGTATTGCAATCACGGGAATTATTTTTGGCGGTGGTCCTTTACCTCCACTTTGGACCATTTAATGCAAGATGTAGTTAATTTATTAAGGAATAGGCTTGATAAATTTAGAGTTAAAAAGACATCAAACATTTATGAATATTTGCACAATTTTTAATACTAATCAAATTCAATCCTCGGTTGGATTTTGGGGGGAAACTTGGCCAAATTTTCACATACAAATACTTTCAATAAAACTCAATTTATCTCTTTTGAAGGTGAATGAAGAAGGTTTCAAGTTGGGCCTTCAAATTGAAATGACCACACTAAAAGTAAGAGAATAAACTTTTATTTCATTCAATTTATTTTTATTTTTATTGTGTTTCAATTTGAATTCATCACTCATTCCTAGAAAATTATTTGTTATGGCATTTGTATATTTTGTATATAGTTATTTAAAAAAAGGATTATACATATATATTATGGGGTAATTAGTTTTAAATTGTAAGGTTAATGTTTCCATTCATTATAATTTTTAGTTGATTAACTTTAAAATTCAAAACATAATTGTTATAAATCTTTTTTCTATTCCATTTGTAAATGTTTGTATAATCATAAGGTTGCGAACATTTACCGTTAAGATTATTTAGGGTTTTAGGTTTAAAGGTTTCATGAAATGTATGTTGATTTATTTAGGTTGTGTTTTCAAATCAAGTTATATGTCCTCTTGAACGTGACATCATCTTTTAACATCAATGGTATGATATTTTTTCTTAATCATTTTTAATTTTTTTATTATTTTGTTTATAGTTTAGGGAAATCAATATACTTGGATGGTTTTAACATAGTCATCAAATTCTAGTAAGAATGTTCCATGTTTGATATATGGATTTAACATTTTGGCCTCCCATAGATAATGTGGATTTAGGGTCATAATGCCAATTTACATTTGCCACCCACATACAATGTGCATTTAAAATTTTTCCTACAAATATTGCATTTCCTTCTCCCATATATAGTGTGGATTAGGGTCATAATGTGGGTATTGCACTTTGCCCCCACATACAATGTGCATCCATAAATTGTTGTGGAGGTATTGCATTTCTTTTTCCCATTTTCAATGTGGATTAAGGTCATAATGTGAGTATTACACTTTGGATAATTAGGGCTTAGGGTTAATTTTAGGTGTTTAATTGTTATCTATTATTTGAATAAAATGCCAAATACTTTTTTTCTAATATTATTACTAATGTGAATAATATTCAAATTACAATTCTATGATATTTTAATACATTGAATCAATATTAATACAATGCAAATGTAAGGTTTGTTTGGATTTTTTAGTGTGGATTAAAGGTTTAGGATTTAATTTAATATTTTTTTTAATGTAATAGTATTATTTATATTGTTAATATAAAATTTCAATGTCTTTTTTGTCTTAAATTAGACTTTTATTTTATAATTTTATTTAAATATTCAATGAAATAATTAAAACAGTGTGAAATTTATTGTGGTATTCATTTGAATGTTAATTTAATACAATTCAACAGTACTCTCAATTAATATAATAATAAAATAGTGAACGTGATCTAAACCAAGACTTTTAATTTATTTTTTTTCAATTTTTTCATGTTCAAGTGGTGATGAACCACAAGAGGATTTAGCCAATTTTAGGAATCCCATACCATTTTGGCCAACCATTAAATTTTATGAACTAAATATGAAAATTCTATAAATGTGTCTATTTGTTTGAATAAGGTGTATGCCAATAGTCATTTGAACCATATTATTTAGGATTACTTTTTTATTAAAAAAAAAATCTTGATCACAAAAAAAATTTAAAATTAAATATTAATATAATTAAAAGTAACATTTGAATTAATGAGGTATTTAAAGTTTGATGATATTATTTAGTTCTTGAATTATGGACTTGCAATATTGATATGTAATTTAAGGATTGAATATTTATTATTAGGTTTTGCCCTATAATAATTGAAAATATTTAAAACATTATAATTATGATATAAACATAATATATTATCAAGTTTTTTATACTTATATTTTAGATATATTTCTAATTGGATGAAGGTATTGCGTTTGGTAGAAAATATGTTTGTAAGTAATTTAGATGATGATTTTTTACAATACTTGCATAATCCAAACCTATTAAATAAAAGGCCACTTTTGGTGAGGTCACATAATATAGATTTATGTAAATATTGTAGTAAGCTTACTATGGTAGTATTACATTGTAAAAATAATGATGAAATTACCTTTGTGACCACCCTAATAGTGATTGCAAAATGTCAACGATAAAGGTATTGTGAGTTAGTTTAGGGTTTAGATTGGGGAATTCCCATAATCAATGTTTGCACTTGAAGATTAACGTATTGTTAGTTGGTTTAGGGTTCTTTTTAGGGATACCTTTTTGTTAATTATATGCAGGTATTACATATGGTTATTAATTTTAGATGATAGGGGATTAAGTTTTTGTGATATTTGCATGATTAAAACCTATTAACTACAAGGGGGCTTTTGGTGAAGTTACATAATAGAAATTTATGTAAATTACATAATGCAATTTGGGGTTGGGGAATGCATTTGGAATATGACATAAGATGATGGTAAGGTATTGTAAATTGGGATTGCCAAAATAGAAATGGGTAGAAAGTTACAAAATTTTGTGTAAAGTGAACATGGTACAAAATGTTGGTGAAATACCACAAACTTTCATTGCAAGCTAGGTTAAAATGGCCTAACACTATACCCTAATGTGTACCCTCACTTGAAGAAGAGTTCAAAACAATGCCCATGTTTCTTTGATAAGTTGTCGTAATTTCTACAACTATTGTTGCATGGTGATGGGTGAAGAGTTATCGATGTTGAAAGGTGAGTTAGATCGCATCCACCACAAAAGCCTTCTTTATGGTATTTCGAAGCCTAGGGACAAAAAAACAAATTAGTTTCATGATTCAAATGCACAATGGAAAAGAATGTAAATTTATTAACCGTGAATCATCTCCGATTCATGGTACTTGCACACAACTTACATCTTTTTCTCTTTCTTGCCCTTGGTAGATTCCAAATTTCAATTTTGAGCATCCCATGCAAGTCGAAAAGGCTTTGCATAACCAACCTTACTCATTTAGATGTTTTCAACAAGGTCATCATCTTTTTCAATTTGTGAGAAGACATTACGAAGGATGAACCCCACACCCCAGTTAGGTATGTTGATGGTACCTAACAATTTGTTGAAGGTGAACTTTACCAATAAAGGTTGACGGACCTTTTCAAGGCCTTGAACTTCAAGTTGAAGTTGATCCCATTCAACTTTAGCTTTCTTCTTCGTTCGATCAATTGCCTTTTTTTCATTTCATGTTTGTCATGCTTGTGGGTTGTTCAAAATTTGAGCATTCATGGCATGGTGGTTTTGTTGCCTTAGTCCACCAACACAAGTAGAAGGACAACCATATTTACCTACCTACATGTGAAGACTATGTTTGTTGTCCAAATGTTGGCGAAACAACCATTTAGTCATGTAATTATCGGTGCATCCATTGAACTTGTAAATCCACCTTAACCCTTCATGGACTTAATATACATCTTCCATGGCATGATTCGGTGGTATTTCTCCATGATCACTTTCATGCAAAGCCACTTCAACCCCTACAAAATTTAAATTAGACCAACAAGTTTGCATTATGAAGGTATTACAATCAAAGCAACCCTAAACCCTAGACACGATGAAAGTATTACAATCAAAATTTATATATGAGTGTATAAGTATTGTTCAAGAAAATTTTGGCCAAAAAAAACCCACCCCCATTTTTGCATGGAAAGTGAAGATGGGATTAACAAATTGCAACACATTCAAAATATTGATGACATACCTTGAGGAGGTGAACTTGTGTATAATACAATTACTTGTTTTTCAATTATAATTGGTGCCTTGGCCTTGGTTGCCTTTTGTGCACGCTTTTTTGGAGGTGTTTTTTTGAAAAGAAACAACCATCTATTAACCAAAAAAAAGAACAAACTATTTATTTATTTTTCTTTTGATGCAACATGCAATATTAGATGGAGTTTTTGTTAATTTTACTTAAAAGCTTAAGGTTTTAATATTTTTAAAAAATTCATTAATTTTATATTATAATTAATAATATATTATAATTAAAAAATTATACATGATTTTTATCATTCTTAATTGCATAGTTAATATAGTTAATTATATAGAATATATTTTTATTATTAGTATTATTACTTGGTATATTAACTAATTAGTTATATTAATTAATTTAAAATGAAAATTTATATTTAAAATTATATTAAATTTTTTTTACAAATTGACACATGTCTTTTTCATAGTTAAAAAAAAACATTAGAAGATAATGATGAGCTTGGTTCATCATTGTTTTTTGTAATGTAACAACAAAAGAAAAACATGATGATGATGATTATTGTCATTTTCTTTTAGAGCAGGGTCATAAGGAAAAAAAAAAAGATGACAACGAATTCTTGTCTTCTTCTTTTTGAGCACCAATAAACGAAAAAGAAGAAGAAGATGACAATGACATGCATGGTTGTCATCATTTTTTACGAGCTCCCAAGCTCATTAATGGACTCAAATGTGAATCCAAACTGAAAACACTGGAAAAGCAAAGAATTGGGGCACGCTCCCTGGCTCGTAACACTTTGAGGGGGGTAGAGGGGCATGCTGGAGCTCTGTGATGGGACTAGGGAGAGTGAGAAGCATTATCTACTCACACGGACCTGCACAAAACCAACACGAGGTGGTTAGTGCATAGTTGGAGCACTTTTGGTGCTAGGAAGAACCACGGGCAATTCGGACTCACAAAAGTCAGCATAGCCTAGATTTGGGGGAAGCCACCACCTTCCCCCCTTATACTATATTTTGTGCCTTTCCACGAGACCCACATCCCAAGTGGGAGTCCTGAAATTGCCAAAATTAGGATTCTTGCGACTTCAGGGCCCCATAACTTTACGTGCAGACCTCTGATTGAGATAAGGTTTAAAACAAAGTTATAGCCTTTGTCGAGAGTTTTCCAATGGTATGTCGCATGCCACCTACACAAAAGGAAATCGGGTCGATTCTTGACTTTTATGACTTTTAATGGTCAGGAATCAAATTGCCAATTTGATTCCCGGCCCTTCTTTTGGCCATAACTTGTGTTTCAAATGTCCAAATGAGTGATGCGAGCCCATTTTAGACATTTACGTTTCAATAACTTTGCAATGGTATAAAGAACTTTTCGAGCCATTGGGTTTTGACCCTTGGAATCGTTCTTTGAACATTCGGGAATCCACCAAGACTCTAACTCCCAAAATGGAAGCTCCTTTGCGAATGTGAGGGTTCATTCCTTCACACTTTCCTTCTGTTGCGGACGGCAACTCACACAAGACTCGGAATAACACTCTAAACTCCAAAACTAGAACTAGTAACACTAGAAGCGAGAAAGCTAGAAGAGCAAGTACAACTGGCGTTGATGAGAGTGAGGGAGAATGTCTCGAGGCTCTCTATTCATACTGTTAAGACGTTATTGGGAAACTCTAAAGTTGGAAAGTTGGCACCGCCTCCAAGTTCAGAAAAGTCCGCACTGTCATCGTTATTGTCACGTCCGCGACATTTAGGGATAAGTCCGCATCTTCTCCCAGTTGGGAAAAGTCCGCACCGCCTCCCAGTTGGCAAAAGTCCACACCGTCACTATCCATCACCGTCACGTCCGTGACATCACCCCCCCTTCAAGCGACGAGTTCCCACGAGTTGTTTTATTTATCTTATCAAAAACAAAAACAAAAATCTATTACAAGAAGTCCATGGTTGCAGCCTGATTTGGTGCTGGTGTTGATCCAGACGTGTTGGATTCAAATATCTTTGGCACTCGATTTTGTTGGGTATTGATGATGATTTTTTTTGATCATTTTGGGAGCGTTAGCAAGATTAGCAGCCGGTTCCCAAGTTCGCTCGCTTACTTCATAGCCTTGCCAATGTACAAGATATTCTAATCTCCTTCGATTGATGCGGGAATCAATGATCTTAGAAACTTCAAATTCTTCTTCTCCGTTGATCTCGATTGGTGGCGGAGGTGCTAGCAACCGTCTTGGAATAGTCGATTCTCTATACGGTTCAAGCAAGGAAACATGAAACACTGGATGAATTTTCATAAATGATGGCAGGTCCAACCTGTATGTTGCCTTGTTGACCTGCTTATTCACGTGAAAAGGTCCAAGATGATGATAGTCAAGTTTGTCGCTTGGCAGCGAGTCTTCAAATTGCGACGTAAAAGCCAGACTTTATCTCTAACTGAAATGTTCGGATTTTGCTTTCAAGATTTGTCTGCATTTCTCTTCTGCCGCTCTTGAGCTTCTACAAGCCTTGCCTTCATGTCTTTGTGGATTTCCAAAAGTCTGGTGACCAGATCTTGCGCAACCGGATTCTTTGCCAAACTCAAGTTCAAAGAGTCAAATCGTGGATGATGTCCATAGTTTGCAAAGAACGGAGTTTGGTGGATGGACTCCTGAAATGTATTGTTATAGGCAAACTCTGCGATTGGAAGTAGATCCACCCAATCGTCTTGATGGTAGTTGATGAAGCACCTCAAATACTGCTCCAATACTTAATTCACTCGTTCGGTTTGTCCATCTGTCTGAGGATGATACGTCGATGATAAATTGATCTTCACTTGTAAGATTTTGAACAAGGATCGCCAGAACTTGGACGTGAACTATGTATTACGATCAGAGATGATGTCGTCGGGAAGTCCATGATATTTGTACACATTCTCCAAGAAAAGTCGTGCCGTTGCTTTACTTGTGATAGTCTTGTTGCAAGGCACGAGGTGTGCCATCTTTGTCAAGCGGTCCACCACAACAAAAACTGAATCAAAAGATTTGGACTTTGGAAGGTCCACAATGAAGTCTATGGATATGGATGTCCATGGGGTTTCTGGAATCGACAACGGTTGAAGTAACCCGTATGGGCGATGACGAGGGATCTTGGATCTGGAGCAGGTGTCACACGTTGTGACATAGTCCTTCACGGTTTTCCACATTTGGGGCCACCAAAAGTCTCTGGATATTAGCTCCATAGTCTTGTTGTAACCAAAGTGTCCCGCTGATGGAAAGTCATGTTGAGACTGGAACACTCGGAGTCGGCATGGACCTTCAGGGACATAAAGTAGTCCCTGGTAATATAACAGCCCATCCTGGAACTGGAATCTTGGATCAGCATCATGCGATCTGAAAACCTGTGAACTGGAAGTAGGTTGATTCGGGGATTCTAAATCTATAACCTCTGAGCCTAGACTTGGAAATCCTCTAGGATTGAAGATGTCGGCATTGTTCTTCAATTTCAAGGCCAAAGGGTTGAATTTTAAACTTACTCAGATATCTTAGAGAAAAGATGCATCCACTGAAGTTGTGGTGCGCACAATCTTCAGCTGAAGTTGCTCAGGCTTGATAAGGGTAGTCTTTTGTTGGTCGTAAGCTGCATCTCCTTCCCTGGGTGTAAGATACACTTGTCGGGAAAGAACGTCGGACTGAATTTGCTTGGAACTAGGGCGGTACGTGATGACAAAGTTGAAGCGCGAAAGCGATGTGCTCCAACGAGCTTGTCATTGATTCAGTACCTTGGCAGACATGAAGTACTCAAGGTTCTTGTGATTGGTGTAAACCGTGACCGGATGTTGAGCTCTTTCGAGAAAATGACGCCACTCTTGGAACGAGTTGACAATGGTTAAGAGCTCCTTGTCATGGATCTCATAATTGATCTCGGCAGCAGTAAATTTTCGTGAGTGAAACACGATAGGATGGAGGCGGACGTCTTTGTCAAGTTGTGAAAAGATCTCTCCAAGGGCAAAGTCAGAAGCATCTGTTTCTAGAAAAAACAGCTTCTGGAAGTCGGGATGCGTCAAAATAGGTGCCGTTGTAAACGCCTTCTTCAAAGTTTCAAATGCTTGGTCTGCTCCCGCATTCCACTCGAGCTTGTTTTTGCGAGTCAATCGGGTCAATGGAGCAGCAATCTTGGAATAGTTTCGGATGAAGATTCGATAGAAGTTCACAAAACCGAGGAAGCATTGTACGTCTCGAACAGTAGCCGGTTTCTTCCGATCGGTGACTGTCTGAATCTTCTTTGGGTCCATGGATAGACCCTCTCCAGAAATGATGTAGCCCAAGAATTCGACTTGGGGTTGGTGGAAAACACATTTCTCCAGCTTGGCGTATAGTCCAGC
>Ga0116231_10005546_pt1 | contig 24784 bp, 16 predicted proteins | sample S1TSphgellanicum_2_FD_89695 | JGI IMG/M metagenome (GOLD analysis project Ga0116231, IMG submission 89695) | Host-associated microbial communities from peat moss isolated from Minnesota, USA - S1T2_Fd - Sphagnum magellanicum MG | ecosystem: Host-associated > Plants > Peat moss > Unclassified... | reverse complement strand
TCTGTGTACCATCATTGCATTTCTACAAGCAACAGGATGTCTCAGTTATGATGTTGGCTAGCACTCATGTAACAGCTAGAACAAAAGTCAATAGTATTCATCATTCAACCAGCAACAAGCTTGTGAGGAGGGTAAGCTTCATTTCAATTTCCCTTATCCCTGTAGAAGGAAGCATCTGAGCCTAAGGCCTAGTAGAGAGACCACATGAGAAACTGTAAATATCAAACAATACAGTTACAATTCCCCTCAAAAAAATGTACAAGAAACTATAGGGGATCGAGCTACAAATACTGACCTGAAGTAGGGCACCCATAGCCATGTGATCATCTGTATCCACAGGACTGACAACAGAAAGGATCAAGATTTGAAAAGAGTGATGAAACACTGGCACTTATTCTTATGAGGAATTTGCAGACACATTTGGGTACTTGATTACTTCTCACATCAAGTCTAAGTTGGAGAAGACTTGGACCATTTCAAGAAGAGAAGACCCAACCTGAAATGACATGTTTGGGGCACTTCAATCCAACCAAATGCTAATTGGGTTTCCTCATCAGAAACAACCCTCTTTGAATTCTGGAAGGGATAATTGGAGACAAGGACATGATTGGGTACAAAAAAGAGGCATGACAGGAACCACTCAAAGGTTTTTGCATCACTGATTTGACATGCTCCACATGTCCCAGCTTCTCTTTTAGACACATTTGGTCCACACCTTGGATTTACAGTTCTAATTTTTTTTCTTCAGTATGCTCATTCAAGTGGTTTTGCTCTCAGTCAATGACCCTCCTGATTCCCACATTTTCCAGGATTGGATCATGTTCAAGATCCTACCAAGTAGAAACAATACTGAGCCAGCAAATAGTGATGAGTATATAGAAAAAAACTGGTGGTGCAACAGAGTTCTTACCAAATACAGAAGAGGAAGCGGTCTTCTAAGGATAGAGGAAGCTTCTCCAACATATCTGCAATTATCTTTGAATCCAATGCCCACAAAAAAAGAAGAAACAACTTCAGGACATGTATCTTAATTGGAAAAGAGCCATAGAGTCAAATGAACTTGTTTCTCAATGTTTAAATCTGTAAAAGCTATTAATATGGGTTGCATTAGGAATCAGAAGTAAAAGTGGGAACCCAGTAAAAGAATGAGACTAACCAGCATGCTCTCACAGTGCCGCATGAAAAACTGAGGTGACATTCGAGCCTTAGCCACAAATTTCTCCTGTAAAATTACTAGAAATGGCCTCAGGCAAAATTGCAGGGTTCTATTGGAAAGGACAATGGAATCATCAGTCATAATCATCTCCCTGAACCCTAAGAACCTGAAATTGATCAATCTAACACCCTGACGCTACTGTTAATTACATACAACCAAAAAACAGAAGAAAGACCCACCACCATAATCAAGTGAGATAGTGCAATATTTGAAACATTGGTATTCATCCATGTGTTGGGCAGATAACAGATGGGTCTGATTAGTCATCTAAGGTCACAAAGCTCAATGAGAAAGAGTTCAAAAAATACCAGGACTGCAGAGAACGTCATATTTGGGTGTGATGCAGAATACAGGGCCAGCAAATCAAAAGATGGGAAGAGTCCAGCAGCCTTAAAAACCACCAGCAGTTCTATATGTCATTTCTTTCTTCATAACAAGTTGAGGAAGGACCAACCAAGACCATGAGATACTTTGCTTGCAACACCCACTTTTTTCAGCCAAGGACTGAGATTCAAACAGCATAATCAATCCTTTGTTGTGTGGCTAGGCCCTCATACAGGTTTTGTTTCTCACCTCAAGGGGGCATGTCAGAGTAGCAAGGGAGTGGTGAAGCAATGGAAGATCCTCTTTGTCCAAACATGTTACAGCACCCTCTGGAAACTTGGATCCATATCTGCCTGCTCGACCTACACAAAACACTCCTCAATTCAAGTCAAACTTCAACTCTACAACAATTTGCTGGGTGCTTGATGCACAAACATCCTGCACTGCAATCCCATATGTTTTCCCAAAGAAGGCCTCATATAATAGTTCAAAGAACTTATTCAAGGGTTGAAGAAGCCACAACCACCAATCCAAAAACGACCAAAGCAACTGGCCTCTTGAAATAAGAATACAAAGACTGCAGCCAACCTGCAATTTGTTTGATTTCAGCCACAGTCAAAGCCCGCATAGAAGTGCCATCAAATTTTTCAAGTGTGGAGAAGATGATGCGCCTAATATTAAGGTTTAATCCCATCCCAACAGCATCACTTGCCACCAAAATATCTGACCCACTGGCCACATCATTGAAGAGTGCTGCCTGCCAGTAGCATTCAATTCAATATATGCATATGGTAAAGAAAAGAAGCCATGCTATCTCAAAAATGATAGAATTGGCACAGAGGTCATATTATGCACATACTCCTACTAAACAAATTGACATAAACACACATAACATTGTAGACTGACCTAAGCAATCAATAAAGAAAGTCATGATTCTAGAAGCCAAACAAATGGCAAAGAAAAACAAGGTCACATTAAATATTTCTCTGAGGTGATAAAGTTACAATTGGTCAAGAATAGCAGATCCAAGGTAGTGTATCCATCAGCATGGTAGATCAGTTGACTTCTCCAGCTGACGGCTATCATACATTTAGTGGAGCCATGAGCCTTCACTGGTAGGTTATTGGCTTGAAGCTTCAGGTGGTCTAGCACTGACGTTACCTCACAGAAGACCAGCAAGTAGAAAATCCAAGCATCTGACTATTGCAGAGTTCATCATGATAAGGATTGAAACAAGTGTTAAAAGGACAGGAAAAGCATGGAAATAGTTTCATCTACTAACCTGTTTGGTGCGTGTCTCAGGAGGCAATGATCCATACACAACTGAGCAGTTGTGTTTACAACTCGACTCAATCTCTTTCTGCAAGCCAGTCAGAAACTCAAGTTCTTAACACTAGCACCCACTTCAACACCCACTGAAAAGAAATTCTATACAAGCTGAATTCTCTGGATCTCTTATGTCCACACTGTAGCTATAATCTTCTTCCTGAACTGCTACTTTCACACACGAATGGTCCACAAATCAGCAAAATCCAAAAGGGAAGTTTAGCAGACCTTGATTGAATATATGTCACGACGTGAAAAAGCAACAACACAGTCCCCTTTACGCACATGCGAATATGATCCCAATGCTCTGGTTTGGGGTACTAGTGGAGATAGGCGTTCATACTGCTTAACCTGGTTTCAAGTTCCAAAGGAATGGGTTAAAGAGAATGCATTACTGCACCTGCACCTGCAACACTGTTTCAACAAAGCAGCCCAACTCCCTGTATAGTTGCAGATGCATAATCCACAAGAGTTCAGGTTTTGAGATCATGACTACAAGTCTATTCAGATGTTTCCTCAAGAAAAAGAAAATTCACTAACACACATACACAGGTTTTTCTCCTGTGACAACTCCATCAACATTATGTACTGCTTGAAACTTCCAAGCAATATGTAAAACTGCATACTTCATCCACAAGCACAATGCAGATTCAGCTTGAGTGTTTAATCAGCACACATTACAATGTGCTCTGACTCCAGAAAGTAGAAGACCCATAAGTTCTCAAACCCATCACACAAGTTTCAGCAACCCAATCATGAATTGAAGCCTCAACAACATGACTGCTTTACAGATTTCTTCCCACTATACAGACGGTAGCACAAGATGAAATTATGACCTCAAATGTGTCACCAGTGGTTGCAAGTATTTGATCTACAATAGAGACTGCAGCTGGGTCTCCACATAAATGAAGCTCCTCCACAGCCAATCCTAGCAATGCACGAGTGAATGAAAAGCCCCGATCCCGACACGCAATCATCTGCACCAACATACACAGACTGTGACAGAGTTCACTCAGCAATACTTCACTTCCATATAATAATAACAAAAGAACTACTGTCAAAAACCCTCAAGGACCAAAGCTTTGATTTGTATGCAACTAGCCCTCAGAAATCCACATTAAATGCAATTCCATCTTTTTCTTCATATCATACACCACAGGTCATGCAAATTCCTAGTCTCACACACCTGACTTAAATTGATTGCTAGAGGTTAACTATTTCAGCAGTTGAAAATTAGTAAACCCAGCAGTCATGAAGTCAGTAAACTGATCCATGAAGATTTCTCAGGAGGTTTTGAATCTGATCCAACAAACCTCACTTCTTAACAAACCAACACAATTGATGACTCTGGTGACTAGGAGTGAAAGACCAAAACACCTATCCTTCACCAGTCAGCTATTATGCACTACACACACACACAGTGTTCCATGATTTGCCTTAAATAAAACAACACACTAGAAAGCCTGCATTGCTAATAAACTATACCTGAATGCAACTATTTCATGCAATGAGTGGTCAATAGGTTTCCATGGGAATGGTCTGCTTCAGAAAAGGTAAGCTGATGAATGGCATAATGAAGTTTCCCTTCATGTCCACAGTACAGGGAAAAAGAAATACATGCATTCAGTACACCAGAAAAAAGTTACTCACTTGAATCTCATCAATCACCCCACACTCAAAATGTCGTGTGACATCTGCCATCTCCACAGTCATTGCTTGGTGCTTTGCACCGGGCACTTCTCGCTTCTCTTGTCCTGTTATGAGGCTACAGAGAACATTTGCTTTGTTCATCCGTTCTGCTATCTCCCAGGCCAGAAGCCTCAACGGTCCACAGTAAACACCTACATGAAAAAACTTGCACATTTAGCCCATCAAGAACCGGTACTTGACATTCCTAACTGCGAGCATTCTATCAGACATAACTATGATTCTGGCTCAACAGTTGTTGTATACCAGAATGCTGCTAGTTAACATAGAAATTCTACTTGTAGTGGACTCCAAGACAACTCAAATGTCAAGAAAGAGGCACATGGAAAAACAGCCAGTTTTGTCATTGTCCACATTAAGAACCCATATAGAAGACTACATACCAGATGCAGAAAGTCGTAGGCTTTCCAAAGCCATGTAAGTTTTGCCACTATTCGTTGGACCAACATGCATCACGACCCGCCTCTTTTTAGTACGGGCAAAAGGGTACCAAGTGTGCGGCAAACTGTCCATAGCACCCCCACAAATTGCAGACTGCCCCTTCAGGCCCCCAAGTATTGCAGAGAAAAGGCACAGCTACAGCAGTTGAAAGATGCAACATTTGAAAATAACAGTATTCATCAGGTTGACATATGCAGAGGTAATGGGTTGTAGGTCACAGCCAACCAAGGTTTGAAATACTACCAACTTCACTGCGATATTCACCGTCACACTAAATCATGATTACAAGTCTACGCTGGTCATTAACTTGCACATTACATCACTAAACATACTGTCAGTAGATTTCCTACCTGATGGTACAAAGCTCCTTATGATCATAGAAATCATTCATCAAACAAGACCAAGACAAGAAATTTGTTACAATTATCGTTTCTCTTGTTCCTTGATTATAACCATGCAGGTTTAATGCACTTACGTCAGATCCAGAAAATCAACCAAAGATGGGGAACGCTGAGTGCTCAAGAACCTCGACTGGAAAATAAAACCCTCCTGTGCCAGGAAAGCATCTCCTAACTTCCTAGGAAGACAGTTGTTGACATATTTAAGACCTACTGCGCAGAACAAACAAGTGACAACCACACAACCAAACCACACAGGCTCCCTTTCATGTTGTGCATAGTCAATGAGAAGCATAGGAAGAATGCAGAACCTTACAAGCCAGATTTTTAGACAGAAAATTTGGAGCCAAACTGATTCTTTAGAAACAGAGCTGGTGTGCAAGATTGCTACAATGATGAGGGAGCAAGAGATTTTGATATGTGGCCAAAATCCTCATGAAACCCCAGTTCTTCCCCAAAAAATTAGGGTTTCCCACAGGGTTGCTAGAAATAAGCTTTTTCTATATGGCACTGAGTAACAATCTACTTGCCAAAAAAACTAGGGTTTTCCCTGGGTTGCCAAAAAGAAGCTTTCTCTATAACGCACTGAGTAGTAATCTATTGCGAATTTTCATCACGAGTTTGAACTCCTCTAGACTACCTACCAACAGACAAAGAGAGAGGGGAAATATGAGAGAAAAAAAAGCAATTCATCGAGATGGTGACCTGGTTGTCTGAAATACTGAGAGAATTCGCCCTAAAATGGGTAATTTAAGGAAGAGACGATTCCGAGCTTGAGTGTGTTTGGCATCGCGAAGGTACTCTTTCTCAGTATTTCGGACAACAACAAGAATGCAAAAGCTATGGACTTCCATGGAGCACTTACATAGGGATAGAGAAACTAGAAATCCCACCTTCAAGTGAAGCAGATAGCCGAGGGAGGGAGACGAAACGGCTGAGACACCCCATTTTTTCTCGACTCTGTTATAGAACAGCCAGCCAGGCAATAATGCTAATGCATCACACCATACCCCGCGACCTCTGTTTCTTCTTCTTCTTCATCGTCATCATCATCATCATCATCGCAACACCGAGCTGGGTAGTGCTGGAAACTCTCTGCCGTTATGGCCAAGTTTCCCAGATGTGTTCCTCGACAGACCTGAAACCAACACCCAAGAGTCAGACAAGTGTAAAACTGCTCGGTTTCAAGATTCTTCGACACTGATTGCAATTCTCGACAAGTCGCGATCTAGGGTTTGGAGCTCTAGGGTTCGAGGCTCTAGGGTTTGAAGCTCTAAGGGTCGAGCTTCTTCAGGAATTGAGGGCAGGTAGAATCGTGGGTCCGATTGGGTTTCCATGTGTAAAGGGGACCCAGTGGAATCGAGGGTCGGTAAAATCCAAAGAGCATTGGATTTAAGGAAATTGTCTGCATTTTGGATTTAAACCCAAAAAAAATTGGAATAAAGAGCCTTTGTAGGTACCTATAATCAAATTTTTTTATTTTTCTTTACTTTTATTAATCAGCATACCTAGTATCATCTTTTTTTAATCCATTTATTCATCATTATTCACTTTTCATCCATGTTGATGAATCTTATTTATTAGTGTTCCTTTTGGTCCCATAATGAATGAAGTTCATCTTGTGGGGCCAATGAAAGAAAATTTGGCTCTTGGAAAACCCTAACCCACTACCACTTTTCATTCAATCTTGATTTATCTCATTTTTACCATTGGTTCACTTTCATCTCATAATGGATGAAGTTCATCTTATGGGGCCAATGAAAGAAAACTTGGATCTTGGAAAACCCTAACCCACTACCACTTTTCATTCAATCTTGATTTATCTCATTTTTATCATTGGTTCACTTTCATCTCATAATGGATGAAGTTCATCTTATGACACAATTATAAGACAATTTAGATCTTGATCAAACTTGACCCAATCACCATACCATGCAAATTGATACAAAAACTTGGTGAAGTTCACAATTATAGCCTCTTAAATCCAAAGGCCTATTCAAGGCAACAAATTTGACATTTGTATGTCCAAGTCGATGTGCCAACATGTATTGTTGTCATTATGTGGCACCCATCCATATCAACATCGATTGTGCTCAACTCAAGTTAAAGTGCCATCACATTATGTACCTAGCACTTATCCACATGTCCACATGGAGATTAAAGCGAAAGTGCAAACATTTATCTATGTCATCCATTACATGTGGCAATTATGCTCATCAACGTGGATCCTACTCAATTCAAAGTGTCAACATTTAACTATGTCATTTACATGGCACTTATCCATATCAACATGGATCACACTTAAGTCAAATGGCAACACCTATGGATGTCATTAAATGGCACCCAATCCATGTCAACATGGATCATGTGCAAGTCAATGTGCCAACACCTATTTATGTCATTATATGGCACCCTATCCATGTCATCATGTGTATGCCTAAGATATAAAAATTGATTTCCAATGACAATAGACAATAAGGAAAACTATAATTAAAAAATTGCAAATACCTAAAAAATTTGATTGCCCATTCAAAAAAGAAATATTTCCTATTTTCTTTTCTTTCATGGGGCTATTTAATTTCAATGTAGTTCTACACTACCAATTGAATAATTATTAGCTTGATTGTTTGTTGCTTGTTTATTGGTATTGATTACAAATCTTGTAGGATGCATTATGTTCCAAAATCGTTCAATTTCTTGGAGCTAAACATGTTATTGCAAAATATGCTTATCAAGAATCCACTTTAGGAGCTTGACGCTTCCAATGATGATTTTGGTAAAGAAATGCATTGTATAAAATGGTTATACTAGGTGGAAAATAGAAAGAAAAATGTGAGCAAGATCATGCTCATGATAATATAAGAATAACAAGCTCATATTTTGATTAAAAAAGTGGTGGTGAAAAGATAATGATAGACAAAGGGGAGCAACTTGAATTTCATAAATTTGTTTTAATAACATAAAGTGGATATATGGAAGCTACATCAAAAGGCATGGACAATAAAGGTGTAAAATACACAAGGTCCCATCACCTTTGACATTATCTAATTTTATTTGTTTTAAACATATTTGCATTTCAAATTGCCTTATTTATTGTGTTTTTACTCCTTTACATAGGATTACAAACACAATTAAACCAAAATTACACAAAAGAAAATAAGATGAATGCACGACAATGAAGTAATCATTTGAAATAAATTTAGAATAACAAATCATTTGCCTCCCTTTATCCACTTCTTGAGCTTTTAATAAAAAATACTTAATGTTTTAAGCTAAAGTTAAATTATTGATATGTTATATAAGCATGCTTGAATATCACCCATTTTGTTTATAAGGAGGTTGATATTTAGTGGAAGATAGTTGAAGGAGATTACATGAAGAGCAAATATAGGAGAAAGTGGGATGAAAAATCAAATAAGAAGGATGTAAGCACAAAATAAAAAGTATATTTCAATATGGATAAGTATAAGAAAATCTTAGGCAAGGTGTTCAATTATTGTTGAATCATGAATTTTTTTTTTTAAATAAAAATATTGTGCATGGTTGATGTTGCCATGAATGTAGACTATGTTCATGAACAAGAGGAGAAGAGTTATGTGTACTTTATATTAGGAAAATTTAGAAGGAAACATGCAATTAGGTCTAGAAAAATTACATAAAAACAACAAATACCATGTTAGTCATTCTTCATGATGAAGAAAATAGAAATTTAATGGATGAACAAAGGAACATCACCATCATGAATTGGTAAATGTTGTGGTAACACTAAACATGAAATTGTTGAAGGAGCACAAAAAAACCAACAAAAGAAATAGTTTAAAAGGTAGAAATATGTTTTGTGTTTTAGAATAGAGAAATAGCAATTGAAAATATATATTATATATTTATATGATAACGGAGATGGTACCAAATTATAAGGTAGTTGTAATAGGATTCTTTGGCCTCTACGTACATGGGTGTTTTCTAATAATGGACATGAAAAAATAATTGTCAAACAATTTTTTTTTAAATAAAAATTGAATGGAAATATTTGGATTGGAATATGGCATAATGAATATATTAATATAAATTAAAATTATCCATACTTGCAACTGATGTTCAACATTAATTGATTTTCAAGAAGGTGAGTTGAACCAAAATATAAATAATAAATAATACTCGTAATAAATGAACTCACATTTTTTGAACTATGCACCTAGTGTGTATAGATAGCAACCCTAAACATTAGGTTATCCTAATGACTTCAAAATGTATACAGAGACATAACATACTCAATATTTGTTGTCAAAATATTAAAATATCCAAAATGGGGCTATTGAACTTTTTGTTTCAAAAACTTAATTGTTTCCCCAACATTTTGAAAATATTATATAATATCTGAATTTATTTGCATCGCATATTATTTGTTTAAATGAAACCAGAAAACAAAATATAATTATACATAACAAATTCATGAAATAGTATCAAAGAAATATAATATTTTGTCTTGTTATAATGAACACAAAACAATGATAATTTTTGATAGAATGTTTATATTATCAAATACAACATCAACAACAATGCCAGTTCAAAATTCATTTTTGCAAGCTTTAACCAAAATACACAAAAAGCTATACATGTAATTGCAATTTACAAACCACTTAAAATGCAATTATTTTATTTTATTTCAATTTTAGAAACTATTTTGGAAAAAATTCCTATTGATTATCCAACTATAGTGATTGGAGATTTTAATGTAAACATGTTAACAAACACATCACAATCAAAAACATTACAAAACATGAATAAATATAAATTCAAAAACATTATTCTTTCTGGAAAAAAAAAAATCATAATACACAAATAGACCATATATGGATTAATGTTTTAACACAACAATGTCATTTTGGATCAACAAAAGCATATTGGATAGACCATAAACCTATTTTTTCGGATTTAAATTACAAAATTATGTTGCAAATTTTTGTTTACTAGATAATAAAACGTAATTTTCATTTAAAAATTTCACAAAAATATTTTTTATTAATATTAAATGATAATATTTCCATCAAATATTCATATTTGTAATTTAAAATATAAACACATGCATTGTCCATATATGATTGTTACATTAATGGATACGAGTTCTAATGATCATCATTTTGTTTGTCACAAAAATTTCATTAATTTCATGTATATAAATAACTTTATTTTTAACAATTATTTAATTTTAAATAATCTAGATACAACTTATCTTCTAACAACATTTAAAATAATAAATTACCTACCAAAAATTATTTATTCATAAACATGCAACAATTTAACCATAAATTGTACAAACATAAATCATCTAATCATTAATTGTCTAACTATAAATAGTAAAAATACATGAATATTGTCACTAAATGATATAAAAAATAATGAAACATCATGTTTGATAAGCAAAACATTATAACATGTACATTTGATATTGTCACATGGATGTTACGTTAAAAAATGTTTCTACAATATGCATCACATATGTTCTTTTCATCTTTTTTACAACATAAATATGATGCAAAGGTGTACTCTCTTGTAATAAAAGTTAAATAATTTGTAAACAAAATATAAGTACAAATAGAATACTTGATAAACATAAAATTATAACATGTATAGGTTCGAAACATGTAGAAATGCAATGTTTAGAATTCTTCTCAAACTTTGGTAACTTTTAGTAATTGTAAATTTAATAAAAAATCAAACCTCTAACAAAACTCCAACTTTATAGATCAACAAATCTATTCATTAGCTCATAAAATTATAATAACTCTATATACTCTTTTCGTAACATACTTAACTATTTAATAAACATTCTATTATACACGTATAAACAATACAAAACATATACAAAACATCATACATCCACATATATATACACACACACATGCATTCATACATAGATACACATATTTACATACATATATATATATATATATACATTTACATACACAATCTCATATAGATGTATACAAATCACACAACCATATATGGGCAAGGCCCACATGTCTATGATGCCTTGTTTCACTTTGAATGTATTTAAATGTTGTTGGGCCACATCATCCAAATAAAATGTATGAAAGTACTGGGAATTTTATTCTACAAAGAAGTTGTTTTGATGGGTTCAAATAACGTTGGGCATGTAAAACATTGAAAGGAAACCATGGCAAGAAGAAGAGTTATAATTTAAGATATTATGATTGATAACAACATATTAAAAAAAATTAATACGATAGAATTGATGTTTATAAAACAATAATATGAAATCACTACCAAAATATTTTGAGGAGGTGACAATCCCAAACACATTAAAATCAATTTATAATGAATCTTTCATAATAATATAAATTTAAAAAATCATTTGTAAAAAAATCCAGATAATAACAATACATCTCAAACATAAGAACATAAAATATATGAAAATTTATTTATAATATTTTGATTTTAAACACCAAATGATATGGAGGGCATGTTGTAACCAACATTTTTGTGTGGTGAAAATTCACTAAAATGCAAAAACAAAAAGGCTTGTGCAAAAGCCTTTTTGTTATTTATTATTTTTCACAAAACTTTAACCATTGTGAGGTGTAAAAGGCTAGCGTTACAAAAAACCAACTTGGATCCGTCACCACCTTTGATGAACACCATGATCATGGAATTGCCACCTTGTTGTGTAATAATAACCATTGTCATAATCTCCCACCACATTTTGTCACAACAATCACCATCACAAAGCAACAATGTGAAGAGCTTTGTTGCCACAAACATCATCTCCCAATTTTTTTTCACCTCCCTTTTCAATTGCAACAACATTGTATTCGCCGCTTCCTATGGATATGTAAAGATTTTAGGAAGCTTCAAGCATTAGGAGTCCAAACTATAATATGTGTTTGATGTTTGTTGAACTTTCAAAGTTTTGAATTTGGAACATGTTTAGTTAGTTTAGATTCATTATTCATTAAACATTGCTTCAGCCTTGTACAAGCCTACAAGGTGTTCATTGTGTGCATGAAATGGTAATAGCGATAGTGTCCCAAAAGAACTCATGCAATTTGCAACTAAATAGGGTGAATGCACATACTTTCATGTAAGGGTGGTTGTGGATTAGTGTTGCAAAGATGTAGTACAACTAATGTTGTTTGAATTTTAATAATCTTCAACAAATGTATTATAGAGTTGAAATGTACATGGGTTTTTTTTAACATACATGTGTTTTCATTTTTGGATGGCTATCACATTCTATCATGCAACTATGGTTTGTTGAGTGTGGTGGGCAGCAAGTGCACATTAAAACAACTTATATTATAGTACCTTTACCATTTTAGAATGCTTAAGGCATTTTTTTTTTCATTTTTTTCATTTCAACCTTCTAATCACAAATTTCCTAAAAAATTGATTTAAAAAAAGAAAATTTATATTTCAACATCTTATAATACTTATAGTAGTCGCATAAGTACCATTATGAGAAATCACATTCATCGAAACCATATTTCCCTATAATTAAAACTCAAAAAATAACTCATATAAAACTATTATGCAACTATCCCTTTGGTATTATGACTAATGTGCAATTATCCCTTGAAAAATACAATGTATTAATAATTGAATTGTCACATCAGAAAATCAATTAATTGTATTATAGTTGCAAATGAGTTGAGAATGGGTCTTTTATACGATAACTTATACACATTGTACATAAATATGTAGTCAACTATGTTTGATTTTTTCAAGAGTTGCATTATAGTTACATGTGGCAACTATTTTAGAAGTATTGTAAATGTGTCATTAAAACAACAACTATGTTACAACTAATGTACAATGTAAATACATGAAATCATGCCATGTGTCCACATTTCCACCGCTCATTATGGGATACATTTGTAATTAATATTTTATTACGATCCCCATTAATACAATTAGTATGGCTATTAGTGTGCCACTACTAAAGTATTATTGTTCAAATATGTAATGACCATAATACAATTATTTATAACTTAATAAAAAAAATTCAACAATTATTTATATCTTCATCATATTGTGTTTCATTTCAAGTGATTTAAAATGTTATGGGAATGTTACCTTAAGCTCTAGAAGTCATTTTTGAAGTGCAAAGGAAAAGGAGTAATGAAAAAATAACAAGAAAAGAAATAAGCTTTCCAACTTACAAAAACAATTTTTTTTTCTTTTCCTTTAAACCCCTCGTACTTTCAAACTTCATAACTTTCTTATTTTTTATTTGTTTTAAACGATTTAAAATGTCATAAGAGCACCACCTAAAGTTCTACAAATCATCTTTGAACTATAATAACAATAGAACAACATATAAGGATTTTTTTTAGGTGTTTGGGAAACTGGCCTTGGTAACATTTGGTGGTTTGTTTTTTTGAGTTTTTGACCCCTTCTACTTTGGTGGGCCATAACTTTCTCAATTTTATTCCTTTTTTGAAGATTTTTAATGCACTAGATGTGCTAATAGGAAGGGTTTAGATTTGTTTAGACAGTAGAAACAATGGAGCACTCCCCTTGGATTTGGCCTACCTTGAATGTTTAAATGTTATAATTTCAACTAAATTGCAACTTAATTTGCAACTAAAGAACAACTAAAAAATTTAACCCACATGTTTTGTCTTCAAAACTCATGCTACAAATTATATAAAGAAGGTTTGTTTGTTTTTATTATCACATCAAAATATAAGTGCCATTTTGGGATGAGCTTTAAAAAGTTTAACCTAAAGGTAAAACATAAAAGAAGAAAAAAAAAAAATCATGGCTATTTTTTAGTTCACTTAATTTTGTGTTTTCCTACCTAATTACCTACCTAGGTAGATAAGTAGGTCCTAGGAAAGTATGTAGGTATGTAGGTCTTAAGACCTATTAACCTACCTACCTATGGTTATGTACAACCTACCTAGTTATTAGAATAAATATTTTTATTTATTTAATTTTTCCAATATATAATTAATATGATATGTGGCAATTTTTTATTGTGCCACATGTCACAATCTCAAACCATCATTAACAATCATAATGGACGTTGGAGATCAATAATTCGAAAAGAAAATAATTTTTATGTTACAAATTCTTCATAATGCCATGTGTTAGATTTTAATAAATGGATGACAATTAACAACACACATTAACATGACATCACCGGTGTAATTAAAATGGAGTTGCATAGTAATTGACAATGAGTTGTTTTAATAGAGTTATAATCAAATTGCAATGAATTGCAAGTTTGTAACCCATGCAACTTGTCCATTAGCACTCACAACATGTAAATATAGTGAATTACAAATGTCCTTTACAACTCAAAAATTGAATTGCAAGGCTAGTTACAAAACACCCTTTTTTTTCATAGTGTAGTTATATAAATAAATTAAACCCTAACAACCAATTGTGATCATTTAGGGTACATACGTGGTACTTCTTGTTATTGTAATTCAATTAACATCTCTTTCATTTCCTAGGCTTCCTCTCTTCTTTCCACACTCCTTTTCCCTTGGCAAATCTTATGTTTTTTCAGTTTAGATTAGTTTCAACATTGTGCAACATGGCTGAAAATGAAGACAAAGGTGCATTACTAATTTGTTTCAAACAATTTCAAGTGAGGAAAAGATGCAAATTGTGGAAAGGGAGTTAACACAAATGAAAGAAAGCAACAAGGATGTAACATCACATAGTGTGCCAAAAAAAAAAACACCTAGTTGGCAGGCCTAGAATCCAGCATAATGTGAGGATTTTGAATGAACATGAGATCAAGAAAAAGGATAATGAGAGCAAATGACCTTCAAAACATAAAAAGAAATAAGGGGCATATCAAAATTGGTTCCAACCACATTTTTGGCCCCAAATATTAGATGTAATGAAAAAATATGGAAATAAAAAAACTACTTTAACATTTTTGCAAAATGTCTATAAATCACCATGAGTGCTTAGTCTTTATGCAAAGTTAATCAAGAATACAATGTGGGAATGGCTCACAAAAGAAGGTGAACTGAAAGAAAACTACATGCAAGCTGCTTAACATGGAACAATAGTGAATAATCCAAAGAAAATTTTTATAGAACTTGAGGAATCTTGAACTACATGATGATATGGTTCGTGTTTTGCAAAAGATGAAGAAAGTTGATTAGCCACTATTAATGGGGATTGTCTAACCCATTATCAAAGCTATTATACAATCTCTTACTCTTTAATCCATTAGACTTAGACATGGGGGTTTTAATGTCACAAGAGAGTGGTCAACATAATTCATGAAATAATACATGTGTTAGATTTACCAAATGGTAGTTCCACTGCCGTAAGCAAATTCCCACTAGATCAAAGCTTAACCATTATTTAAGAAGTTGTTTATCTTATAAAAACATATTCCATTCCACCTACACTTGTTGTGAATAATTATCTAACTGGAATCCATTTAGTTCCTAACGGTGGTGAAAAAACTTGGGAGCCAAAAGGAAGCAAACATGTGCAAGTGCTAGGTTTTGAGGACAAGAGGCAAGTGACAATGGTTGTTTCATCTAAGATTATTTGAGACCTACTTCCACCACAAATAATGTTTATAGGTTCTACCACTAGGACATTACCACCAAATAACAATGGTAAAACAAGTTGCATCAACGATGGTTGGGATTTTACTTTTAATGAGAATCATTAGTCATCGTTCAAAACAGCCAAACAATTTGTGAAAAAAATCCTCCCTCTTTACCTATAATCCCAAATACAATTTTTGGGGTTAGAAAAGGAAGAAAAGATGGTATGGATTATAGATCGTTGGAACGTTTATATCAATGAAAAGTTCCGCAATTGGATTAAAAAAAAACATACAAACATTTTGTTGATTTTTATTCCTACTAATTGCACAAGTGAACTTCAACCAGCATATGTGATTTTACAAAAACCATTGAAGCATGCATTCAAGGTTCATTATAATTCATGGACTTCTCAGACCATCGAAGACCAAATATATGATGGGCATGAACTAGAGGTAGATTTCAAAATGAGCAATCTAAAGCATAGGATTTGCAATTGGTTGCATTAAGAATGCACATAGGTCAAAGCCATGAGAGAAACAATTATTAAAGGATGGGACAAGATAAGTATCACTATAAATCTTTTACTTATGTTTCAACTTGTAGCAATGGAAACCAATGTTGGAACCCTTTTTCAAGGAACCGACAAATGTGGAAGTTGTTGAAAAGATTAATATTGACATTGATCAAGTAATACCAATGTCAACGATTGTTGAAAAAAATTTCTAGCTTACACCAACATCCACATGTGTAGAATTATCAAGAATAAGACAAAGGATGCATGCATAAGCTAGGAAGAAAATAATTCCTACTACTAAAGCAATGAAAAACATTGCTTTATTGCTACCAGCTTGTGCAACCGTTATTGGTCAAGAAGAACCTTGTGCAACTACTACTACTAGTCCCAAAAAAATTATTACTACAAAGTCATTTCATTGCATAACATGTTGAGTTGAAATTAAGAGTGAAAAATCCTTCATGAAAAAAGTGTAGAGAAAATACGTGAGAGAAGAATTGAATGCTTGATCATTTAGTGGTGATTTGACCTCGCCATTACAACTTGATTATGAAGTTGTAGTTGTCAATGACACATATGAACTTTCTATCGCAGAACATTGCAAAATGCAAAGTGCATTCATCTTTCTCCTTGTTCACCATTAATTTCTTTCCAAGTTATAAACTTCCACAATCACAAGAGTTGATGAATGTTATATATGTTGGCGATAAACACATTTGATGTCAGATCAATATTAATGTTGATATAATACAAAACATGCACATGTCAAAGCCCTACTAGTTAACAAAATAACGAAGTTTAATAATCCATGTTCAACGCATGTGGATATTTGTTAAAGATTATTTTGTTACAAGCTACAAAAGAAGATCTAATGGTCTAGGAACAGTTAGGGATGTAACAAACACTCTATAACAAGGTTTTTATTTTTGGTCATAAAATTTTGACCTAAAAAATCCTAAAAAGTTCGAGGTTTTTGAGATCCTAGTGCAATGTCCATTAAAAAACCCAAAAAATGCATTAAGGAGGAGAAAATTGAAAAACAAAAACCTTATTCTATAATAATGGCATCATGATGGTTTCTCACTTCGACCATCTCTTTGTGGCATTATTGCTTGCATTGTTTTCAAATTGTAAATGCATGTCTTTTGTATTGTTATAAGGTTTCTCCAATTCTTTACTACTTTATGGGTCCTTTAAAATGTCACTTTCTCATCTTAATTTCATTGTTAATGGTGGATATAAATGTCTTCATATTGAAAAATATATAATTTTATTCTTGAATTAAAATCACCCTTTGTTTACATTGGTAGGTTAAATTTACAGTTTATAGACTTGTTTGATGTGTTAAACCAATTTATTGTGGGCCTTCTACTCCAAGTTGGATAACTCATTAACAAGGTATTGTTTTTGGATTAATATCTAATGGGATGTGGATTGAACATTTAAGTGCCCACAACTTGAAACGTTATTATTAAAATGCATTAAAATTCCCTCTACTATGTTTCATTACCATTGCCTAATCAACTTGAATGTATCAATACATATTAAATTGTTTGATATTGGAGTGCATGTAGTTGCCACATCATGCTTGCTTCTTGCACCTTTGGATATGTCAAATTGTGCTTATGTTAGTGGTGAATTTTTATGGGAAATTTCATTAGTCTACACCCATCTTTACACATAATGCAATTTTATGCCCCAACATCTCTTTTGAGAATTACCTATTCAATCTTGTGTGTCATTAGTTTTAGCTTTGAAACAACCAACATTATTGTTCATATTTTCAAGTAAGTTTTTACATTAACATCATTTGTAATCTTAAACAAAGAAGTTCAACTTCCTAATAGCTATCTGGAGAAATCCAGGTTAGCCATAAGCTAGGAGGAGGAAAAAGTGATGAAAGTTCATCAATTATTGTTTTGATTAACTTAATTCATGTACAACAATGGTAGGGAATTCATATGCCAATAATGATTGACTTGAAGCTTCATAGTTACGAGGGCATAAATTCATCATGAATGGTTATTATTTCCCATTTTGTGATGTGAAGTAAGCTTGCTCACCTTGGATAAGAAGAAATTCATTGTTAATATGGAAAATAAAATATGGACTATTTGGGCCAATCAAAAGTCATATACATTTGTCACAAAGGATAATAAATGGTTATTCCAATAAACTCACTTTGTTTAATTCTTGAAATATTCAAAATGTGGGACAATAAAACTTGTGCAATCATTTACATTTCTATGAGTCTATCCATCAAGATGAATTACTTGGAATTAATATTTTGTTGATTTTGTGATTACAATATGTATTTCACAATTCACATTGCCTCAATGTGTTGAATGATTATTATTTACATGATGTTGACTCTCACTAAATAGGAATCATTTTGTAAATGCTAACAATGGATTTGTTGGCTCTTCATTATTGTCCCTCACTTGTAAAACATTAGTTTAAACAAAACTCAAAAGTAGAATATGTGTTTTTTCCTCATTGTTAGATTGTTTAAATTTGGCATGTACAAGGATGCATTACATGGACCATGCAATCCTTAAGAAAATTTAGTACAAAATGGTGGTTAATTTGATGTGTGGTGATTATGTATACGTTTATGGAACTCATATTAAATACACCTCCTTTTACAACAATAAATTTGACCTTCTATCATGCCCTTAGTCACATTAATATCACACATGGTAGTTTTGAGGCATTGTTTAATCAATCCTACAAAATGTGGGTGCTATTCATTAGTCCATGTTCATTAGACTAGTGAATTCATTCAAAATTTAGTGAATTCACTTAACATACATGAACACCTTTTGTTGTAGTGAATTGTTGTTTTAGAATGTGCATACTTGAATTGACCAACTCCAAAACATAATAAATTTTGTTAGTGGCGTTGCAATATACCATGTGGTCTACTAAGAATAGCACTTTAATTCCTAATTAATTGATGTAATTTTTTCAATTGAAACAATTCAAACTAGTGAAATCAAAGTGTATGCATCAAGTTTGTTGGATACCAACTTCATCAATTTCTCCATTCAAACCAAGGTGGGTTTGCAAGCTAACATTTTCTTTTCCTTATACTCAATTATTTATCTTTCACTTGAGACATCAATCATTACATGTTATAGTTATTATTGAATTCATGTCATGAAACTTATTAATTTTTTAAAACTATTATATATTCCATTGTTATTTTTTTGGTGATTTTAGCCTTTTCATAACCACATATGCATGTGATTGGAGATGGAGCCATATGTTGATGAACTTCCTACTTAAATACATGTTTGACAAAGATGAATTCATATTTTTATTTGAAAATGATAACAATTTTTGCACAAAATCAATAGTAACAATAGGTTAACCTGAAAATTAGATTGTTTAAACTTTATATACCTTTTTTTTTTTTTTATATTGGAAATAAGAGCTAGAGATTTGCATTGGCCAAATTGCACACTAACACAATTGAAGGTCACCAAATTATTATAAATCTCACATTTCCCTCACAACCTTGCATCTACCTACAACAAGTCCATGTTGCCACACAGTTCAAACATTAAACTAAAATTATTACCATCATAATACTAGAAAAAAAATCATATAACCATGTCAACAATATTTTCATAGGGTACTTTGTGATTTCAATCCACTCAACCTAAAAGATAAAGGCCAATTGAATAAAACATTGAAACATCCAAAAAAAAAATTTGATTGTAACCTATAAAAGAAACATTTAAAGTAAAAAGAAGAATATACATTAGTTTAATGAAAATGCCATCAATTAAAGGAACAAAATCTAAAAAATGTTGTCTTATAACCAATTATACCCAAACACTACTTTTAATACTCATCAATATTCACGTAAATAGTTGAGCATAACTCCCAACTACTTAATTACTTGATAACCTACTAAATTTTTTTTAATTCATTTTTAATGGAAATTCAAATGTGACATTGTTAAACCGATTGAAAATGATCATTTTGAGAGTTTGTAACACAAACGTTTCAAAAGTTGTGGGTGGTCATCACTCCACTATAAAACACTAGCAAAAAAATTTGCTTATATTTAAAAGGCATGTTACTAAGCATAACTTTTCTTTTGCCAAGGGCAATGCATTTTGAAAAAGAAAATGCCTAATACTCCATCTACCAACAAACATATTGTTTAAAAAATAAAATTCCCATGATACTTGGTGGATATTGTTGGGAATTCTAAAAAAAAAACAAAAAGAAAAATGTATGCCAATGGTTTATGTTGATTAGCACCCTCATAATTGAACGGTCCTGAAATAAGCCCCCCTCAATTACACCTAAGGTGGGCACTTAATTCAAGAACATCCCATTCATGTATTACCTTATTGGTACTTACAACTACATCTTGCACCTTATCCCAACTTAATAAGATCCTTCTTCACATTCTTAATAAAAATTTAAACTTCCTCAAAGGATGGAGAAAACATTTCAGCTTTTTCAAAAAACAAAAGTTCCTTAAACCTTGAAACTAGAAACATTCTTTTTCTAAAATCTCGATCTAGTTTCAATTTTCAAATGAGATTGGAATTTGGCCGTGGGTTTTATTCTAATTACTCGCAATGCCATAATTGATTTGGGGGCGGGTGGATCCAATCTAGTTCCATAATTAGGCCCCCCTTGATTTAGTCTCCGTTCCAACCAATTCTAGAAATGGGACTTGCTTCAAATTCAGATTATAGAAATAGGCCAAAATTGAGCTTAGATAACCGACCAAGATTGGTATAAACATGAAGTTAAGAATTAAACATCCTAATTAACAATAGTATAAGGTACATGTGGGTAGATTGTAACTACCAATGTTGGGCCATTAGTTGAATTTTTTTTAAGGACCTCCTATTCAAATGTTTTGAAAAACATTAGTGTAAAATAACCTCCAAGTTTGAGTTTTCCAAAATGTGAGCAAAGAACCGATATAATGTCATAAAAGGATATTTGAGAGGTTATAATTTTTTTTGAGAATTGTGATTATATAGGTATTAAAATTAGTCTAAAACCTTTTTCAAAACCAAGGTTATATATTGAGATCAATTATTTGATTTTTTGAGGATTGCAATTATATATCTTAAAGAACCACCTTAATAGTCATTAGTTATTTGGTGTTGTTTTTAATTACCGCCCAACACTAGAGCTACATGTGAGTGGGTAGCTAGTTGTATAATATGGTCACAACCAATGTTGGCCATTTCAAGGTTTGGTGCCAATTTTGGTCCTAGGTATGGGTAACTAGTTATTAAAATAAAATGACCATCAATTTTTATGTAAAGGTACAATTGTAATTGGAACCAATATGACAAAGTAAGGTTTGATGCAAAACTTGACTAGGGCTAATTAGTGGGGGTGACATGTAAAGAAAATTGGAAAGGACCAACTCCATCAGGTTCAACAAAAAAATTCACAATTAAAAGTTTAGGTTGCAGTGTAGTTTTTTTTTCCTCTCCAAGTGTTTTTTCTTTTGTAGAATTGACATGTTTTGTGACTCCCTCTCCATAACCTTGTCCTTGCTTCTTATTGTGTTTCTATATTTGCCTTTGAACTTGCAAAGGTAACAAAGCTATTATTATGCATGTGTTTTTGTTCCAAAGGTTTTCTTGGTGGATTATAACAAAGTGAAACATGAAGTAGGTTTGCATGGTTAGGTCAATAGTTGGTTGGTTATAGCCATCCTTTATGATGGTTGTGTTTCAAGAATAGGTGGTGTTAGGTTAGTTATCTTTTTGATGCAAATATTTGAGTAATGGGCCATGGTGAACACATATATGCTCACACGCATTTTTCAACAACATAGCAACATTGTTATGTTCATTCATGTAACCTTAGTGCCTTTCATGGTTTGGAAACAAATCAAGGATATCACTAATTTCTTGAACATCTACAACAATTGTACATAATCCAACTACTTCAATAACAACTCCAAGCACAACAACAATATACCTATATTCATATTTCATTAGCAACCATATGCTTATGGCTAGAGGGTGAGTGCAAGGTTGAGTGGACCAAAAAATGGTGAATAAAAAGTCCCGTGTAAATCCAATTGAGTAGCATTTCTTTTGTATTTTTTTGAATGCTTGGATGATTAGGCATTTGGGAAACAACATTTCATTGAAGTCAATTTTTTTCCACCTATATTCAAGCCATGCTAAAAATAACTATTTTGAACAAGTGGGCACAAATCTAACATTAAAAGTTTTTAAAAATTCAACATGATATGGAAAATCGTTGGTTTTAATGACCAAAAAAAAGTCCATAAAGATGACATACAATTGACATGGTGTGAACTATTTGAAACATTTTTTCATTGATATATTTTTTCATCAAATTTAAATCCCTAATGTAACCACAATATCAATGATTGAATCATTTTGAGGTCCAATTTTTTTGGTTAGTTGTATTATGAATGTTCACTTTAAATCTCAATAGATTTTTAAATTGATGTATTATGCATTTAAATATACCTACATCATAGAGATATTGAAATTAATAACCTCAAATTATAATTCTCTAAACTAATAATTTCAATATGTAGAGTACATTTTTCTTATTTGAACCACATTCACATTGTAAATATGCCACCATTACATCCATTTTGGTCCAATCAACCTTACATTGTCCCCAAATGCAAGTCTTTTCTTCTTTAATTTCTTTTTTATTAGATAAATCAACCTTAAAAACCTTTCATTTTAATTTTCCAACTTGACCATAGTGCCATATTGGGCAAGTTGTTTTGAACCCATCTATTTTGATCAATGTTTTTTTTACCATCATATCGACTATAATCAATATGTTCAAAAAATTTGTTAATTTTGAATAATGATTCTTTTGGCCAAAAAAATTGATGCCTCATTACTTATTATTATTTTAAAAACAACTACTTGAAATTTCTCGTTTTCCTTCATTATGATAAATTCATTAACAAATTTTTCTTCTTCATTTGAAGCAAAATGGTTTAAAATTCATTCAACAATTGGTTGTTAAAAAGAACTTGTTCTAAAGCTATGAGAAGAAAGTAAACGTTTGGAACATCACAATAATATTGAGTTGCTAGACATCTTTCATGTGCCTTAAAACATTAGATTGGGATAAAGATGACATCTATGCATAACACATGCATGAAAAAATTTCAATTTAAAATGTTATGCAATAATTGAAATATTCTCACCACCATCTCCATTCATACAACTCCACACTTAGAAATCCATGTTTAATTGTTAACGGGGTTAAGCTGTATGACTGGTGCCTTCTCCTTTTATTTTTGTCCTTAGTTATTGTTGGCCTAATCTTGAAACAATGAGCTCCCAAGATTCTCACCACTAGTAGTGGTTAGAGACTTAAAAGGGAGTTAAAGGGCCCCATAGTCATGATGGCATGTATTATGTACCTTATAACTTAGTGTTTCACCCCCAATTTCTATCCATTCAAGCTCTTATGTGCCCTAGCTCTTGGGTCGTTCATGGTTTGGGTAGTCCCTAGAAAGAGCATGTCTCCTCTTGAACTTGGTGGCAACTTGACACAAATTTTAATAGAGTATTTAATGGTATGGTGCCAAATCAACCTTAGAAATAGGGTTGGTAGGTATTGATTCTTGCCAAGAATGGATGATAAAAAATTAAGTTGGGTTTTTGAACTTGTCATAATTTTTCTATTGTGTCCATGGATGTGTAAAATTTTTAGGGTTTATGTTTTTGGACATATTCCATTTGTTCATTGGTCATTTTGGCCTTCAAGCCATGGGACATTTTTTAAAAAAAGACATTGGGCAAAAAGAACCCAAGATGTAATCTGCTGAAACCCAGTTGGGGATTGGCTCCTAGCAACCAACCAATACAATCTTTTAGGTGTGTGATTACTCAATAACCCCAAGTATAGTTGTGCATGGGCTAATAAGTAATATGTAATAATAAGTAATGGGCTAATAGTAGGTACAAGAAGCAACTTTTTTTCTTCTTTTCTTCTTTTTTCAAAATGAATGTATTATTTTTTCCCTTTCCTTATTTAAATATGCTTCTTGCGACAAAAGGGGGTTTGGGAACTTGATGTTCCTTGGATGGTTCCCCTTCTTAGGCGGTTTCTTTTGTCTTCTTGGACTTTGGGTCCTCCCATTTTGCTCTTTGTATTTCCCCCTTTTTTTTGGCAGGGTTTCATCATCAATATCTGGTGCTTTATTACTAGACTTTATAACTGGAAACTGCAAGGGGGGTTTCTGGGGAGTTGGGGCCGTGGTTTCGTGCCAGGGCGGGGTTGGGGGGGGGGGGCCTAGAGGTATGTT
>Ga0116231_10005545_pt1 | contig 24787 bp, 20 predicted proteins | sample S1TSphgellanicum_2_FD_89695 | JGI IMG/M metagenome (GOLD analysis project Ga0116231, IMG submission 89695) | Host-associated microbial communities from peat moss isolated from Minnesota, USA - S1T2_Fd - Sphagnum magellanicum MG | ecosystem: Host-associated > Plants > Peat moss > Unclassified... | reverse complement strand
TGATTCTCATGGACGAACCGACCTCGGCGCTCGATCCGATCGCGAGCGCCAGGATCGAGGATCTGATCGACGAGCTGCGCGCCAATTACGCGATCGTGATCGTGACCCACAACATGCAGCAAGCGGCCCGCGTCTCGCAATTCACCGCTTACTTCCACATGGGCGAACTCATCGAGGTCGCGCCGACCGACCAGCTGTTCACCAATCCCCGGCACAAGCTCACCGAGGATTACATCACCGGACGGATCGGCTGAGGCGGCGGGACGTGCTGCGCCGGCGGTGGCGAAGGTTTCTTCAGTCCGTATTGCGCAGCAGCTCGTTGATCGAGGTCTTGGCGCGCGTCTGTGCGTCCACCCGCTTGACGATCACGGCGCAGGCGAGCGAGTACTTGCCGCCCGGCGAGGGCAGGCTGCCCGGCACGACGACCGCGCCCGCGGGGACCCGACCATACAGGACCTCGTCGCGCTCGCGATCATAAATCTTGGTGCTCTGGCCGATGAACACGCCCATCGAAATCACCGCACCCGCCTCGACGATCACGCCCTCGACGATTTCCGAGCGGGCACCGATGAAGCAACCGTCCTCGATGATCGTGGGACTCGCCTGCAGCGGTTCCAGCACCCCGCCGATGCCGACCCCGCCGGACAGGTGCACGTTCTTGCCGATCTGCGCGCAGGATCCGACGGTTGCCCAGGTGTCGACCATGGTGCCGGTGTCGACGTAGGCGCCGATGTTGACGTAGCTCGGCATGAGCACGACATTGGAGCCGATGAAGGCGCCGCGGCGCACCGTCGCGGGCGGTACGACCCGCATGCCGGCGGCGGAGAACTGGGCGTCGTTCCAACCGCTGAACTTGAGCGGCACTTTGTCGAAGAAGCTCATACCGCCGGCTTGCACGGTCGCATTCTCATGAATCCTGAAGTACAGCAGCACGGCCTTCTTGAGCCATTCGTGCACCCGCCAGCCATCTGCAGAGGGCTGCGCTACGCGCAGGCTCCCGCGGTCCAACAGTTCCACCGCCGATTCGATCGCGGCACGCATGTCGGTCGGCGTGGATTTCGGGGTCAGCTGCGCGCGCGACTCATAGGCGGCATCGATGACCGCCTGCAGTTCTGCATGATTCATGTGTACGAGCGCGGATTCGAGTCGCGCCGATCGAGGGCGAGTATCAGGGCTTTCTTGACGCGCTCGAAGGATTCTTCTTGCAATTGCGATCCGTCCGTTTCGGTGATGTAAAACACGTCCTCGGCGCGTTCGCCGACGGTCATGATCTTCGCGCCGTTGATCGCGACGCGCTCGGCCTTGAAGACCTTGCCGACTTCCGAGAGCAGCCCGGGACGGTCGGCCGCGATGAGTTCGAGAATGGTGCGATGGTTGCGCTGGTCGAGACTGAAATTGACCTGGGTCGGGGTCGAGAACATGCGCACCTGGCGGGGTGCGCGCCGCGTCACCGTCAGCGGCGAGTCTTCGGGCTGCTGCAGGTTGCGACCCAGGCCGCGCTCGATTTCGCCGATGCGGCCCCGGTCGCTGATCACGCTGCCGCTGTCCTCGAGCACGACGTAGGTCTCGAGGCTGAAGCCGTTCGCACTCGAGATCAGGCGGGCATCGACCACGTTCAAGCCCATTTGATCGAGCACGGCCGTGGTGCGCGCGAAGCTATGCAGGCGGCGGGGCGTGTACGTGAGCACGGCCGTACCGCCGCGCTCGCTCAATTGCCGGATCGCGACCAGGGGCTTGTCGTCGCCCGGATCGCGGCCGGCCAGCAGTGTCGTATGCCAGGCGATCTCTTCGGGCGAGTAGCGCAGAAAGTACGCTTCGGTCCACTTCGCCCAGACCCGGTCGACTTGCGCGCGCGGCAATTCCGGCATCTTCTCGCGGGCGCTCGCCTGGGTGTCGCGGATCAGTTCCTCCTGATCGACCGGGGTCTCGAGGCCGCGGCGCAGGGCACGCTTGGTACGCTCGTAGAACTCCTCGAACAGCCTCGCCTTCCAGGCGTTCCACAGCTTCGGGTTGGTGCCGCGTACGTCGGCGACCGTGAGCACGTACAAATAGTCCAAATGCGTCTGATCGCCCACGCGCTGTGCGAAATCGCGGATCACTTCCGGATCGCTGATGTCTTTTTTCTGCGCGGTGATCGACAGGATCAAATGGTTGCGCACCAGCCAGGCGACCAGTCGCGCCTCGTAGCGGCCTAGCCCCTGTTCCAGGCAGAAGGCCTCGGCATCGACGGCGCCCAGCTCCGAATGGTCGCCGCCGCGTCCTTTGGCGATGTCGTGGAAGAGCGCGGCGAGGTAGGCGAGTTCCTGCCGCGGCAGCGACTGCATGATCTGGCTCATGGCGGGAAACTCGTGGTTGAATTTCGGGATCGCGAAGCGCCGCAGGTTGCTGACCACGAACAGCGTATGCGCATCGACGGTGTAGGCGTGGAACAGGTCGTATTGCATGCGGCCGACGACGCGGCCGAAGGCTGGAATGTAGCGGCCGAGCACGCCGTACAGATTCATGCGCCGCAGCTCGTGAGTCACGCCGAAGGGCGCGCAGAGGATCTCCATGAACAGGCGGTGGTGGCGCGGGTTCTGCCGAAATTCCTCGTCGATCAAGGGCACGTGCGTGCCGATCAGACGGATCGTCTCGGCGCGCACGCCGTGCAGCTGCGGATTCTGTTGCAGGAGCACGAACAGCTCCAGCAAAGCCGACGGATGGCGCGAAAACACTTCGGGGTGGGTCACCTCGAGGTAGTCGTTGCGGATTTGGAAGCGGGTGTTGACCGGCAGCGGCGCCGCGCTCTGCGTGAGGATCGCCTCGCGGAACAGCTGCAGCAGCATCTCGTTCAGCAGGCTCACGTCCATGACGGTGCGATAGTATTTTTGCATGAGCTGCTCGACCGCCAGAGTGAAGCTTGCGTCCTCGTAGCCGAACAACTTGGCGAGTTTGATCTGGTAATCGAACAGCAGCCGATCCTCGCGCCGCCCGGTGAGCACGTGCAGACCGAAGCGCACCTTCCAGAGGAATTTCTGGCCCGCCTTGAGTTTGCGCAATTCCTCGCGCGTGAGGAATCCGTGCGCGACCAGCTCATCCAGGGTCTCGGTGCCGAAGTGGCGCTTGGCGACCCAGCCGATGGTCTGAATGTCGCGCAAGCCTCCGGGGCTCGATTTGACGTTCGGTTCCAGGTTGTAGGCCGTGTCGAAATAGCGGTGGTGGCGCTCGTTTTGTTCCTTCACCTTGGCCTCGAAAAAATCCTGCGACGACCACAGGCGGTCCGGGGCGAGTGCGCGACGCATACCGGCGAACAAGGATTCGGGGCCGGCGAGCAGGCGGGCCTCGAACAAGGTCGTGGCGACGCCGATGTCGGCGAGGCTCTCCCGCTGGCAGTCGTCGATCGAGCGAACGCTGTGGCCGACCTCGAGACCGATATCCCAGAGCAGCGCCAGAAAGCGTTCGATGTCGGGCTGCCAGTCGGCCGAATCGCTCTTCGGCAGCAACACCATGATGTCGATGTCGGAGCAAGGATGCAGTTCGCCGCGGCCGTAGCCGCCGACCGCGATCAGGGCGAGATCGCCGGCGTAGCGGCCCGCATGGCTCTTCCAGGCCGCCCGCAAGACGATGTCGACCAAACGGGCGCGATCGCGCACCAGTTCCTCGATGTCATCGTCGGCCGCAAAGCGCTCGCGCAGCAATTCCGTGCCGCTATCGAGGACCTGTCGGAAAACCGCCGGGGAAAAGCGGCTGCTTTCCAGGGCTTGAGGCGCTACGTTCAGGTAGGCCCAGTCGGCCGCGGCGCCCAAGTCGGCGCCGCGGGAGTCCAGGCCGCGGGCGTTCAAGAGGCGGCCGCGACGGCCGCGGTGTCGCGGTTCACGAGGTCACGAGCCTGGGCGCCCAGGGCCGCGGCACTCAAGGTCAGCACTTCGTAGCCATCGCGTGTCACCAAGATCGTGTGTTCCCACTGGGCCGAGAGCGATTGATCCTTGGTCACGACGGTCCAGCCGTCGGCCAGGAGACGCACATCGCGCCGCCCGGCGTTGATCATGGGTTCGATCGTAAAGGTCATGCCTTCCACCAATTCCAGCCCCAAGTCGGGCTTGCCGTAGTGCAGCACCTGCGGGTCCTCGTGATAGATCCGCCCGATGCCGTGCCCACAGTACTCGCGCACGACCGAAAAATTGTGGCTCTCGGTGTAGGTTTGAATGGCGTGCCCGATATCGCCCAAGTGGGCACCGGGTTTGACCGTACGAATACCGCGCCACATGGCCTCATGGCAGATTTCGCTCAAGCGGCGGGCGAGTACCGGGGGTGTGCCGGCAAAGTACATGCGGCTGGTGTCGCCGTGAAAACCGTCGCGAATCACCGTTACGTCGATATTGACGATGTCGCCGTTCTTGAGGCGCTTGTCGCCGGGAATTCCGTGGCAGACCACGTGATTGACCGAGGTGCAGACCGTCTTCGGGAAGCCGCGATAGCCCAAGTTGGCCGGAATCGACTTCAATTCGTCGACGATGAAATCGTGACAGCGCTTGTCGAGTTCGTCGGTGGTGACCCCGGGCTGCACGAACGGCTCGATCATGTCGAGGACGCTCGCCGCGAGGCGCCCGGCGGCCCGCATTTTGTCTTGTTCATCGGGGGTCTTGATGGTGACGTTCATGGGTACCGCCGGGATTTGTTTCCAGATATCTTCATGGTATAAAGAGCGGCTTTTTTTAACAACCCCGCACGCGTGTCGTCACAATCGGCCGGGTGCCCGGCGCAAACCTGAGGATTCGCCCCCATTCCCTACCGGAGCGGGGGCCCTCGTTCAGGACTTGCGGCGGGTTGCCGATTGGGATGCGCGGAGGCTCAACCCAAGTATAGGAGTTTTCTAATGTCTAGCGTGTCCATGCGACAAATGCTGGAAGCGGGCGTCCATTTCGGGCACCAAACGCGCTTCTGGAACCCGAAAATGGCTCCCTTCATTTTCGGCGAACGCAACAAGATCCACATCATCAACCTCGAGAAGACCCAGCCTCTCTACACCACCGCGGCCGCCTTCATCAAGAGCGTCGCGGCCGAAGGCGGCAAAGTCCTGTTCGTCGGTACCAAGCGCTCGGCGCGCGATGCCGTGCAAAAGGAGGCTGCGCGCTGCGGCATGCCGTACGTCAATCAGCGCTGGCTCGGCGGCATGCTGACCAATTTCAAGACCATTCGTCAGTCGATCAAGCGCTTGAACGAACTGGATGAAATGGCGCAGAGCGGCGCGCTCGACCGGCGCGGCAAGAAAGAGGCGCAGATGTTGCGCCGGGAAATGGATAAATTGCTGCGCAGCCTTGGCGGTATCCGCGACATGAGCGCGCTGCCGGACGCGCTGTTCGTGATCGATGTCGGCCACGAGGAAATCGCGATCCACGAAGCGCGCAAGCTCGGTATTCCCGTGGTTGCGGTGGTCGACACGAACTGCTCGCCCGACGGCATCGATTACGTCATCCCGGGCAATGATGATGCGATGCGTGCAATCCTCTTGTATGCCGGCGGCGTGGCCGACTCGGTGCTGGAAGGCAAGGCCTCGCTGCCGGAGGTGCCCGTGGGCGAGGATGAATTCGTCGAGCTCGACGAAGCGGGCAATCCGAAGAGGCAGTCCGCCGGTGCACGCCGGCCGCCCGCGCCTCAGCGCGGCAAGAAGCCGGCGCCGCGCCGCAAGGTGCCGGTCACGGTCATCCCGGGCGTCGCGGCCGTCGCGGCGACCGAGGACGAGGTTGAGGTCGATGAAGTCGATGCCGTCGACGCGCCGCCCGCGGAGACGCGTCCGGCGAGTGCGCCGCGACGGCGGCCGGTCGGACGTCGCGCTCCGGCGCGCGGTGCCTGATCGTCCGAGACGGATCCTTTGGTCCGATCCCCCGAAGGCCGGGGGCCCGGCCCACGAGGGACCGCCTCTCACGTTGCCATCGGGCACGCCGCCGGGCGTGCCCACCAACTGCCACTGGGTGAATCGAAATGACTATTACGGCCGATGCTGTCAAACAACTCCGCGAGCGCACCGGCGCGGGCATGATGGAGTGTAAAAAGGCGCTCGTCGAAACCAAGGGCGATCTCGACGCCGCCGCCGAACTGATGCGCAAGTCCGGTCTCGCCAAGGCCGACAAAAAGGCCGCGCGCGTCGCCGCCGAGGGTACGATCGCGAGCGAGCGCGCCGGACTTACCGCGTCGCTCGTGGAGGTCAATTGCGAGACCGATTTCGTTGCCCGAGGCGAACAGTTCCTGTCCTTCGCTGGCGACGTGGCGCGTGCCGCCCTGGCGGCGGCCCCGGCCGACGTGCCGGCGCTGCTCGCGACCGCGCACGGCAGTGGCACGCTCGACGCGCTGCGGCGCATGCTCGTTGCCAAGATCGGCGAAAACATCTCGGTGCGCCGGTTCGCGGTGGTGACGGCGCCGACGGCGCTCGGGGTCTACCTGCACGGTGGTCGCATCGGCGCGCTGGTCGCGCTCCAAGGTGGTGACGAAGCCCTCGCGCGGGATCTGGCGATGCACGTGGCCGCGGCGAATCCGGCCTACATCGATGCCGCCAGCGTGCCCGCAGCCGTGCTCGACAAGGAGCGGGAGATTCTCACCGAGCAGACCCGCGGCGAGAACAAGCCGCCGCAGATCATCGCCAAGATGGTCGATGGCCGTCTGCGCAAGTATCTGGCGGAGATCACGCTGCTCGGCCAGCCGTTCGTCAAGGATCCGGACACGACGGTGGAAAAGCTCTTGAAGAAGGCCGCCGCCACGGTGACCGAGTTCGTGCGTTACGAAGTCGGCGCCGGGATCGATAAGAAGCCGGACGACTTCGTCAAGGATGTCATGGACCAGGTCAAAGGACCCGCCTAGCGCCCATGACGACCAACACCACAGCCACGGCACGTTACCGCAGGATCTTGGTCAAGTTATCCGGCGAGGCGCTGCTGGGGGACGAGGATTACGGCATCGACCCCTCGATCTTGAAGCGCATCGCGGCGGAGATCCGGGAACTCACGCTCATGGGCGTCGAGGTTGCGGTCGTGATCGGTGGCGGCAACATCTTTCGCGGCGCCGGCCTCGCGCGTGCGGGCATGGACCGGGTGACCGCCGACCACATGGGCATGCTCGCCACCGTGATCAATGCGCTCGCGATGCAGGACGCCCTCGAGGGTCTCGGCACCTATGCGCGGGTCATGTCGGCACTGCGCATCAACGAGGTGTGCGAGGACTACATCCGCCGGCGGGCGGTCCGCCACCTGGAGAAGGGTCGTGTCGTGATTTTCGGCGCGGGGACCGGCAATCCATTCTTCACGACCGATACCGCCGCGAGCCTGCGCGCGATCGAGATCAACGCGGAGATCCTCCTCAAGGCGACCAAGGTCAACGGCGTATACGATTCGGATCCGATCAAGAACCCGGATGCGAAGCGCTATACCCGCCTGACCTTCGACAAGGTGCTCTCCGATCGCCTCAACGTCATGGATGCCACCGCGATCGTCATGTGCCGGGAGAACAAGCTCCCATTACAAATCTTCAATCTTTTCCATGCCGGCGATTTGTTGCGTATCGTGCGGGGCGAGGACGTGGGCACGGTGGTCTCTGTCGACCCTTAAAGAGGAACTCATGCTGAACGACATCAAGAAAGATGCCACCTTACGCATGCAGAAATGCGTCGCGACGTTCAGGGACCAGCTCAAGAAGCTGCGCACGGGCCGTGCCCATACGAGCCTCATCGAACACATCAAGGTCGATTACTACGGCTCGGAAATGCCCCTGAACCAGGTCGCGAACATCGCCTCCGAGGATGCCCGTACCCTGACCGTCACGCCTTGGGAGAAGGCCATGGTGCCGATCATCGAGAAGGCGATCTACAAATCGGATCTCGGACTTACGCCGAATACGGCCGGCACGCTGATCCGCATCTCGATGCCGGCGCTCACCGAGGAGCGTCGGCGCGACATCACCAAGGTCGTGCGTTCCGAGGCGGAGGGGGCGCGGGTTTCGGTCCGCAACGTGCGCCGCGAGGTCATGAACGAGCTGAAGGAGATGCTCAAGGAGAAACTCATCTCGCAGGACGATGACCGGCGTGCGCAAGACGAGATTCAGAAGCTGACCGACAAGCACGTCGCCGAAATCGACCAAGCGATGGCCGAGAAGGAAAAGGAACTGATGCAGGTCTGAGCCGTCGCAGATCTGCACACTTAAACCCGAGGCCATGGCCGACTCGCCGCAGCACGTTGCGATCATCATGGACGGCAATGGCCGTTGGGCGCGATCGCGCGGCCTGCCGCGGCCTGCCGGACACAGGGCGAGCATCAAAGTCGTCCGAAGGGTCGTCGAGGAGTGTGCCGATCGCGGCGTACGATTCCTGACGCTGTTCGCTTTCAGCAGCGAAAACTGGCGGCGTCCGCCCGACGAAGTCGGCATGCTCATGAACCTGTTTCTCGATTCCCTGGTTCGCGAGATCGCGGATCTGCATCGCAATCGCGTGCGCCTGCGCTTCATCGGCGATCGTGAACTGCTCGGGACGGTGCTCGCCGAACGCATGATCGCGGCCGAAGCGATGACCTTGCAAAACACCGGCCTGGGGCTGCAGGTCGCGGTCGCTTACGGGGGACGATGGGACATCATGCAAGCCTGTCGCTCGCTTGCCGCGGATGCCGCCGCTGGGCGCATCGAGCCGGCGTGCATCGGCGATGCCGATGTTGCCGGACGACTGGCCCTGGCCGGTTTGCCGGACCCGGATTTGCTGATCCGCACCGGCGGCGAGCAGCGCATCAGCAACTTCCTGCTCTGGAATCTCGCCTACACGGAACTCTACTTCAGCGAGGTTCTTTGGCCGGAGTTCTCAGCGGCACACCTGGACGCCGCGTTCGCGCATTTTTTGTGCCGCGAGCGGCGTTATGGCAAGACCTCGGCGCAGCTGGCGGCCCACAGCGATGCTTGAGTGCGGCCGTCCTTGAGCCTCGACGTGCTTGAACTCGCCGCCGGTGTTTGACGAGCCCGCATGCTCAAAACACGGGTGATCACCGGCGCTTTGCTCGGCCTCGCGCTATTGGCGGCGCTGTTTCTCCTGCCGACGCGCTGGGCAATCGGCGGATTTGGAATCGTTTTCACGATCGGCGCCTGGGAATGGACCGGTTTCGGAGGAATTCATGCTACGGGCCCGCGAATTGCGTATACCCTCGCGGTCGTGGCGCTGCTCTACCTCACGTCGACCTTGCCGGCGCGATCGCCGCAAGCCGAGTGGGTGCTGCTCGCGGGTTGCCTCTGGTGGGGCATCGCGTTCTTGTGGCTCTGCCTCGCGCCCGAGCGCCAGCGGCCCGTGGTGACCCTGCTGTGTGGGATCCCGGTGTTGGTGCCGGCATTCTTGGCGCTCGCCAACCTGCTCAGCGTTGGGGCGGGTTTTGCGACCGGCCCGCAGCTGGTGCTCTGGCTGCTGGTCCTCGTCACGGGCTCGGACATCGGCGCGTTTTTCGCAGGTCGCCGCTTTGGCCGACTGAAACTCGCGCCGCGCGTGAGTCCGGCGAAGACCTGGGAAGGGGCGACCGGCGGCCTCGCCATGGTGCTGGTGCTGGCCTGGGCCGGCGCGGTCGGTTTTGGTCTGCCGGTGCTCGCCACCGTCGCATTCGGCGTGGCCGTGGGCATTATTTCGATGGTTGGCGACTTGACTGAAAGTATGTTCAAGCGCGCCGTGGGACTCAAAGACAGCGGCAGCTTATTGCCGGGGCATGGGGGTATGTTGGATCGTATCGACAGTGTGACCGCGGCGGCGCCTTTGTACGCGCTCGGGCTGTTCGGCTCCGGGTGGCTCACATGAGCGAGCCGCTCGGCATCGCCGTACTCGGATCGACGGGCAGTATCGGGCGCAGCACGCTTGCCGTGATCGACGCTCATCCCGACCGCTTCCGCGTCACGAGCTTGGGCGCGAATCGCAACTGGCAGCAAATCGTCGAACAGGCGCAACATTTCCAGCCCGATACGGTCGTGCTGGTCGATCCGTCGGCAGCGGCGGCGGCGCGCGCGGCGCTGCGTGCCTGCGGTTCGCAGACGCGCGTCGAGAGCGGCGTCGCGGCCCTCGAATCGGCCGTTTCCGCCGCGAACGTGCGCATGGTGATGGCGGCGATCGTCGGCGCCGCCGGCTTGTTGCCGACGCTCGCTGCGGCACGCGCGGGCAAGCGGGTGCTGCTCGCCAACAAGGAGTCGCTGGTCATGACCGGCCACTTGCTGATGGAACAAGTGCGCGCCGGGGGCGGTGAGTTGATCCCGATCGACAGCGAGCACAACGCGATTTTCCAATGCATGCCCGCCGGCTACCTCGCCGGCGCTACGCCCAAGGGCGTGACCCATGTGATCCTCACCGCCTCGGGCGGGCCGTTCCGCACGACGCCGGCCGCGGACCTTGCGACCATGTCGCCGGATCAAGCCTGCGCCCATCCCAAATGGAAGATGGGCCGGAAAATCTCGGTCGATTCCGCCACGCTCATGAACAAGGGTCTCGAGACCATCGAAGCGACCTTGCTGTTCGGCTTGCCCGAATCCCGGGTCGACATCGTCGTGCATCCGCAAAGCATCGTGCATTCGCTGGTGCAATACACCGACGGCTCCTTGCTGGCGCAACTCGGCGCTCCGGACATGCGCACGCCGATCGCGCAGGCCATGGCATGGCCGGAACGCATCAGTTCCGGTGTACAATCGCTCGATCTTGCCGCGATCGGCCGGTTGGATTTCGAGCCGCCCGATCATGGTCGGTTTCCGAGCATCGAACTCGCGCGAGCCGCGGCGCGAGCCGGGGGGACGGCGCCTGCACTGCTGAACGCTGCCAATGAGGTGGCCGTGCAAGCCTTTCTCGACCGGCGCTTGAACTTTACGGGTATCGCCGCGGTCATTGACCAAGTGCTGCAGCACGTTGAGGCATGCCCCGTGAGGACTCTGGATGATGTGTTGGCGGCGGATGCCACCGCGCGTCGATTCGCAGCTGCCTTGATAGAGCCCGCGCGTGGAGCATTCGCATGAAAATCTTGATCGACGTTGCCGCGTACCTGGTCGCTATCGGGATTCTCGTGGCGGTCCACGAGTTTGGCCACTATTGGGTTGCAAAGAAGCTCGGTTTCAAGGTTCTGCGCTTCAGTATCGGCTTCGGCAAACCGCTGTGGATGCGCGTCGGGCCCGGGCCCGATCACACGGAATATTGTCTTGCGGCGATCCCCCTGGGCGGCTATGTGAAGCTGCTCGATGAGCGCGAGGGACCGGTTCTGCCGCAAGAACTGTCGCGTGCCTTCACCCGTCGCCCGATTTCCCACCGCGTCGCCGTACTGCTCGCCGGACCGTTCATGAATTTCGTCTTCGCGATCGTCCTGTACGCGATCTTCGCGATGCTCGGCACTGAAATCGCGGTTCCGGTCGTCGGCGACGTGCAAGCGGGGAGTCCCGCCGCGCTCGCCGGCCTCGAATCGGGCGATACGATCCTGCAAGTCGGCGACCGGCAGGTCGAGGACACGGAGGCGTTGCAGATCGCCTTGATCCGCCGCTTCACCGATGATGGCACCATCCCTCTCGAGGTGCGCCGTGCGGGCGACGTGCGCCGCATGACCATCCGCGTGAGCGGTGATCGGCGTGCGCTGACTGAACCGGGGCGGCTGCTGCCTGGCCTCGGCTTCGACTTGGCGAGCTGGCGGGCGCCTACCCTGGTCGCAGCCGTGCCGGACGGCAGCGCGGGGGCCAAGGCGGGTATCAAGAGCGGCGATCGCCTGATCGCCGTTGACGACCACCCGCTCGGCAACAGTCTGGCTTTCGTGAACGCGGTCAGCGGCGCGCCGGGCCGGGACGTGGCGATCGATCTGGAGCGCGCGGGCGAGCATTTGCGGATCGAGGCCGCCGTGCCCGCCGTGCAGGTCGACGGCCGCACGATCGGCCGCCTCGGCATCACGCTGCAGGAAGGGGCCCGCACCTGGCCTCCTGGCATCATCCAGATGCGCCGCTCCGGACCGATCGGCGCGATCGCCGAGGGCGTGGACAAGACCTGGGAGATGTCCGCGCTCACGGTGCAAATGCTCTGGCGCGTCGTGATCGGCGAGGTTTCGGCCAAGAACATCAGCAGTTCCATCAGCATCGCGGAGTTCGCCGGCGACAGCGCAACGCTGGGGATCGGCGCCTTCATGAGCTTCCTGGCCATCATCAGCGTGAGCCTCGGGATACTGAATTTGATGCCCGTGCCGCTGCTCGATGGCGGCCAGATCGTCTACCAACTGGTCGAGGGCGTCAAAGGGAGTCCGATGTCCGAGCGCGCCCAGATGTTCGGGCAACAGCTCGGCATTGCCTTGCTCATGGTGCTCATGAGCCTCGCCTTCTATAACGATATCTCCAGACATTTGAACTGATGGGAAGTCATGACCAATCAAAAGCTTAGGTTCGGTTCGCGTGGGGTTTGAATTTCGGCTTCTCGGCGTCGTCGCCCTGGCGGTCCAACCCTTGAGTCTCACCGCGGTCGCCCAGGAGACGGCCGATCAGTTCACCGTCGGCGATATTCGTGTGGAGGGCCTGCAGCGCATCTCCGAGGGCACGGTGTTCAATTACCTGCCCGTCAACATCGGCGATCATCTCGACGCGCAGCGTGTCGCCGAGGCGATGCGCGCCTTGTACGCGACCGGGTTCTTTCGCGACGTCGAGTTGCGCCGTGACGGTAACACGCTGCTGGTCGTCGTCGTCGAGCGGCCCTCGATCGCGAAGTTCGACATCAAGGGCAACAAGGACATCAAGACCGAAGATCTGACCAAGAGCCTGCGCAACGTCGGCCTCGCCACCGGCAAGATTTTCGACCGTTCCGTGCTCGACGAGGTCAAGCAATACCTGACCGACCAATACTTCAGCCGCGGCAAGTACGCCGTGCGCATCGACACCAAGGTGACCGACCTGCCGGGCAACAAGGTCGACGTCACGGTCGACATCAAGGAGGGCAAGCGCGCGGTCATCCGCATGATCGACCTGGTCGGCAACAAGAGTTTCGAAGAGAAGGACGTACTCGGTACACTCGAGCTGAAAACGCCCAACTGGCTCTCTTGGTACAAGCAGGACGATCGTTATTCGCGCGAGTCGCTGACCGGAGACTTGGAAAAGATCCGCTCCTATTACATGGATCGCGGCTACGCGAATTTCCAGCTGGATTCGACCCAGGTGACGATCGCACCCGAGAAAGACGACATGTTCATCACCGTGAACGTGACCGAGGGCGACGTCTTCAAGGTCTCCGAGATCAAACTCGCCGGCACGATGGTCGTGCCCGAGGCGGAGCTGCGCAAGCTGCTGCTGATCCACCCGGGCGACACCTTCTCGCGCAAGGCCGTCACGAACTCCCAGGAGCTCATGAGTTACCGGCTCGGCGCCGACGGCTATGCCTTCTCGAAGATCGACCCCGTGCCCACGGCCGACAACGACAAGAAGACCGTTTCGATCACCTTCTTCATCGAACCGGGCAACCGGGTCTATGTCCGGCATGTCAACTTCAACAACGAAACCGCGATCAACGACGAGACCTTGCGCCGGGAAATGCGCCAGCTCGAGGGCGGCTGGCTGTCGAATTCCGCGGTCGAGCGCTCCAAGGAGCGCATTCAGCGCCTGCCGTACGTGGAGAAGGTCGAGTTCGAAAACAAGCCGGTCGCGGGCAGCGCGGATTTGGTCGACGTCGACTACAACATCAAGGAAGGCCTGCCCGGCCAGTTCGGCGGCGGCATCGGCTACTCGGAAGCGCAGAAGTTCAGCCTCAACGGCAACTTCGTGCACAGCAATTTCATGGGCAGCGGCGAGCGCATCGCCCTCGAGGTCAACGCCGGCAAGTACAGCAAGACCTATACGATCGCGAACACCGATCCCTACTTGACGATCGACCAGGTCTCGCGCACGACCTCATTCACCTATCGCGACGTCACGCAGTTCGTGTCCTCCTCGTCCGTGTTCGGTACGAAGCAGCTCACGCTCGCGCAGAGTTTTGCGTATCCCATCTCCGAGTACCAAGGCATCCAGCTGGGCGTCGCCGCCAACAAGAACGAACTCGTCACTTCGCAGGGCTACAGCGCGCAGCAGGCCGTCAACTGGGTGCGCAGCAACGGCTCGACTTTCGAACGCCAGATCGACGACACGAACGGCGACGGCTACGTCAACTCGCTCGACACCCCCTACACCGTCTACGGTACGGACTTTTATACGTTCGAGTTCACCGGTGGCTGGTCCATGGACTCGCGCAACCGCTACCAGTTCCCGGACCGCGGCATGCGTAACGCGTTCTCGTTCCGCTATGCCGTCCCCGGCAGCACCGTGCGCTACTACGCGCTCAACTACCAATTCGTCAAGTACCAGCCCTTGATCGGCAAGTGGCTGTTCTCCGATCAATTCACGGTCGACTACGCCTCGGCGCTGGGACATACCACGGGCCTGCCGCCGTTCCTCAACTACTTTGCCGGCGGCCCGGACAGCGTGCGCGGCTACCGCGAGAGCACCTTGGGACCGCGCGACAATATCGGCATCGGCCACCCCTACGGCGGCAATTTCCGCCTCGTTAACCGCTTCGAACTGCTGTTCCCCGTGCCCGAGAAATGGAAGAGTGCGGCCCGCGTCAGCTGGTTCTACGACATCGGCAACGTGTTTCAGACCGGGAACAGCGTCAAATTCCTGGGGGTCGATGACACCACGCCGGTCAATTACCATTTCAGCTATAATGAATTGAAGAAATCGACCGGGCTCGCCGTCCAGTGGCTTGCGCCCTTGGGTCTGTTCCGGTTCTCGTACGCGATACCGTTGAACGCATTCCCGGGTAACACCGTCCAGTTCAACGACGAGACCGAGCGGTTTCAATTTTCGATCGGACAATCGTTTTGACCATTCCTTCATTCGAGGTCTCGAGGATCAACATGTCGACTTTCAAGCGTAGCGTTCCTTTCCTGCTGCTGAGTCTCTGCGGCTTTCTCGCGGCACAGCAGGCGAGTGCCGAAAACAAGATCGGGGTGGTGAATTTCCAGAAGCTGCTGGAGGATGCACCGCAGACCAAGACGGCTATGGCTGCGCTCGAGACGGAGTTCTCGCCGCGCCGGCGCGACTTGCTGACCATGCAGAACGATCTGAAGGCGCGCGACGAGAAGTTGCAGCGCGAGGGTGCGGTGATGGCCGAAGCCGACCGTGCCAAGGCCGAGAAGTCGCTGCGCGACGAGCAGCGCGAGTTCTCGCGCAAGGCCGGCGAGTTCCAAGACGATGCGTCCACCCGGCGCAACGAGGAGCTCGGCAAGGTGCAGCGCTATCTCGTCTCCGAAATCCAGGCCTACGCGAGCGCCCAGGGTTTCGACTTGGTGCTCGGCGATGGTGTGTTCTTTGCGAAGCCGCAGCTGGACATCACGGCGCAGGTGCTGGCGGTGCTGCTGACCAAGCCCGCGACTCTGCCGGCGGCGCCGGCCGGTTCGCCGCCCGCGGGCGCCGCACCGAAGCCTCCGGCCACGAAGTAGACCGAGCACCTCGAGGTAGCGGCCGGACTGGTGCGGACCCGTGCAGGCCGTCGGTTACAGTCTTGGTGAATTAGCGGTCAGGTTCGGGCTAGAACTGCATGGCGACCCCGAGCTGCGCGTGAGCCGCGTCGCCACGCTGCATCATGCCTTCGCGGGCGGCATCAGTTTTTTCGCCAATCCGCGCTATCGCAAGCAATTGGAGGCGACCGCTGCGACCGCGGTGGTGATCTGCGCCGAGAACGCCGCCTGGTGTCCCGTGGCGGCACTCGTCGATCCGAATCCCTACCTGAGCTATGCACGCATCGCCGCCGTCCTGCATCCGACGCCCGTGGCGCCGCCCGGCATTCATCCGAGCGCCGTGGTCGGCGCCGGCGCGCGCATCGAGCGTTGCGCGACGGTGGGCGCGCAGGCGGTGGTCGAGGACGGCGCCGAGGTCGGTCCCCGAGCCTTCGTCGGTCCCGGCTGCATCGTCCAGCAGGGCGCACGCGTCGGCGCCGATAGCCGGCTCGTTGCGCGCGTGACGCTGTGCCCGAACAGCCAACTCGGCGAACGCTGTATCCTGCACCCCGGGGTCGTGATCGGTGCGGATGGTTTCGGCTTCGCGATGGACCGCAGGACTTGGGTGAAGATCCCGCAGATCGGCGGGGTCCGCATCGGCGATGACGTGGAAATCGGCGCCAATACGACGATCGATTGCGGGGCGATCGAGGATACCGTGATCGAAAACGGCGTGAAGCTCGACAATCAGATCCAGATCGGACACAACGTCACGATCGGCGAACATACCGCGATCGCCTCCTGTACGGGGATCTCCGGCAGTACGACGATCGGCAAGCGCTGCATCATCGGCGGCCTGGTCGGGATGGCGGGGCATTTGACCATCGCCGACGACGTGGTGATCACGGGATTCAGCATGATCAGTGCCTCGATCCGCCGCCCCGGCAGCTATTCGAGCGGCATCCCGGCCGAGGAGACAAGGGTGTGGTGGCGGCGGGTCGCGCAGTTTCGCAAATTGGGGTCGGCAAAGCCGAGCTCACGGGGCAAAAGCTTGAGGAGTGACGATGAGTGAGCCTACCAGGCTGGATATCGAGGCGATCATGCAACAGTTGCCGCATCGATATCCCTTCCTCATGGTCGATCGTGTGCTCGATCTCGTGCCCGGTGAGCGCATCGTTGCCCTGAAGAACGTGACTTTCAACGAACCGTATTTCACCGGCCACTTCCCGCACCGGCCGGTGATGCCCGGCGTGATGATCATTGAGGCGATCGCACAGGCGTCCGGGATTCTTGCTTTCAAGACCGTGGGGTATGTACCCACGGAAGAGACCCGCTTTTATTTCGTCGCCATCGACAAAGCCCGTTTTCGCAAGCCCGTGGAGCCGGGCGACCAGCTGATCCTCACCGTCAAGGTGCTGCGCGCATTCAAGGGCATCTGGAAATTTCATGGGCTGGCCGAAGTCGACGGCGTCGAGGTTGCATCCACCGAGATCATGGTGGCCCCGGAGACCAAGGCACCGGCGACCAAGGCGCCCCCGAAGAAGGGAGAGCCGGAATGATCGATGCGCGCGCGGTCATAGCGCCGTCGGCGGAAATTGCGGCGGATGTGCAAATAGGGCCGTTCACGGTGGTCGGTGCGGATGTCGTGATCGGCGCCGGCACATGGGTCGGACCGCACGCGGTCATCAACGGTCCGACACGGATCGGCCGCGACAACAAGATCTTTCAGTTCGCCTCTTTGGGCGATGCCCCGCAGGACAAGAAGTACAAGGGTGAGCCGACGCGCCTGGAGATCGGGGATCGCAACGTTTTTCGCGAATTCGTGACCGTGAATCGCGGTACGACGCACGACCGGGGCGTGACCACGATCGGCAGCGACAATCTGCTCATGGCCTACGCGCACGTTGCGCACGATTGCCGGCTCGGCGACAAGATCGTCATGTCGAATTGCGCCACCTTGGGCGGCCACGTCGAGATCGGCGACTGGGTGATCATGGGCGGCTTGTCGGCGGTGCATCAACATACCAAGGTCGGTGCGCATTGCTTCATCGCGAACAATGCGGCGGTAACCCGCGACGTACCGCCCTATGTGATGGCGGTCGGGCAGCCGGCCGAACCCCATAGCGTCAATGCCGAAGGGCTCAAGCGCCGCTCGTTCAGCGCGGCTCAGATCCTGAACATTCGTCGCGCCTACCGGCTTCTGTATCGCTCCGGCCTCAAGCTCGCCGAGGCCCTCGCGCAACTCGACCAGATCGCTCTGGAACAGGCCGAGATCAAGCCCTTCGTCGAATTCATCAAGCGAAGTTCGCGCAGCATCGTGCGCTAGCGGCAGCCTTTCTGAGCCTCCCGACGCCCGTGCCACTGCGGATCGGTCTGGTCGCCGGCGAAGCCTCGGGCGACACGCTGGGCGCACACTTGATCGAATCCTTGCGTCGGCGGCGGCCCGAGGCGCACTTCTTCGGCATCGCGGGACCGAAGATGCGGACCGCCGGCTGCGAGGTCTGGGAACCGTCCGAATCGCTCGCTGTGATGGGCTTGTTCGAGATTCTGCGCGATTTGCCGAGGCTGCTGCGCTTGCGCGCGCGGGTCCGCCGCGCGTTCATTGCCGCGCAGCCGGACGTGTTCGTCGGCATCGACTCGCCGGAGTTCAATCTCGGCTTGGCCGCCGCCCTGCGCCGCACCGGAATTCCGACGGTGCAATACGTCAGTCCGCAAGTCTGGGCGTGGCGGCAGAGCCGCGTGCGCGGCATGCGCGACTCGGTCGATCTCGTGCTGTGCTTATTACCCTTCGAAAAGCGCTTCTACGACGAACAGGGGCTGAACTGCGAGTTCGTCGGACATCCGCTCGCCGACGCGATTCCGCTCGAAGTGGATCGCGCTGCCGCACGCGCTGCCCTCGGTTTGGCTGCCGACGCGCAGGTGATCGCGCTGCTGCCGGGCAGCCGGCGCGGCGAAGTGACGCGTCTCGCGGCGGACTTTGCCGCGACGGCCCGTTGGCTCACGGCCCAGCGCCCAGCGCTCCGGTTCATCGCGCCGATGGCGAGCGAGGCGACGCGCGCGATCTTCGCCGCGAGCTTGAGCCGACTCGCGCCCGGGGTCGTGGTCACGCTGCTCGACGGCCGCGCCCAGGCCGCGCTGATTGCCGCCGACGCCGTGCTGGTCGCCTCCGGGACGGCGAGCCTCGAAGCCGCGCTCTGCAAGAGGCCCATGGTCGTCGTCTACCGGTTCGGCGCCGTCACCGCCTGGGCGCTGCGGCGCTTGCAGCTGGTCAAGTCCAAATTCTTCGCGCAGCCGAATTTGCTTGCGGATCGGCGCGTCGTCAGCGAATATTTTCAGGAACAAATCGTCCCCGAGTCGATCGGAGCGGAGCTCTTGATGTGGCTGGACGATCCCATGCGACGGCGGGACTTGGCATTGGAATTCACCCGTATTCATTTGAATCTGCGTCAGGGCGGCAGCGACAGCGCGGCTGACGCGATCTTGCGGCTGCTCGACTCGCGTACCGCATGAATCCGGCGGTACGGGCATTACGGGTCGCGGGGATCGACGAAGCCGGCCGCGGACCGCTGGCGGGCCCGGTCGTGGCGGCGGTCGTGGTGCTGCGCCCCGGCCAGCGCATCGCCGGGGTCGCCGACTCCAAGATCCTCGATCCCGCGACGCGTGTGCGTCTGGCGCGCATGATCCGCCGCAAGGCGCTCGGCTGCGGTATCGGCTGGGCGGACCCCGGCGAAATCGACAGCATCAACATACTCCAGGCGACGTTTCTCGCGATGCGCCGGGCCTTGCTCGCGCTCGGCGTGCGACCGGACGTCTTGCTGGTCGACGGCGACCGAATGCCGTCCTTGAACGGCCTGAGTCTCACCGTCGAGGCGCGGGCGATTGTCCGCGGCGATGCCACCGAACCGGTGATCGGCGCCGCCTCGATCCTCGCGAAGACCGCACGCGACGCTTACATGGAGCGCGCGCATACGCTCTATCCCGCCTATGGCTTCGATGCGCACAAGGGTTACGCGACGCCGCTGCACCGGCGCCAGCTGCTCGAGGTCGGACCTTGCCCCTTGCACCGGCGCTCCTTCGCGCCGGTCGGAGCTTGCCGGGCGGAGGCTGCGCTGTGAGCCAGTTCGTGCATTTGCGTCTGCATACCGAGTACTCCTTGGTGGACGGTATCGTGCGCATGCCCGAGTTGATGACGGCCGTGGCGGCGGCCGGCATGCCCGCCGTGGCCCTGACCGATCAGAGCAATCTGTTCGCGATGGTCAAGTTCTACAAGGAGGCGCTCGGTGCGGGTGTCAAACCGCTGATCGGCGTCGATGGCTGGATCCGCGAGCTCGGCGAACGTGCTCCGCCGACGCGCATCGTGCTCCTGTGCCAGAACCTCACCGGTTATCGCCATCTCACCCAACTCGTGACGCGTTCGTATCTCGAGGGCCAGCACCACGGTCAGCCGATGTTCGAGCGCGGCTGGCTTTCGGCGCAGACGCTCGAAGGGCTGATCGTGCTGTCGGGCGGACCCGAGGGCGACATCGGCCGCGCGATCGCGCGCGGCCGCGAGGATGAGGCGACCCGCTGCCTCGATGCCTGGCTCGATCTGTGCGGTGACCGTTTCTACATCGAGGTCCAGCGCACCGGCCGCGCCGGCGAGCTCGTGTATACGGAGGCCGCGCTCGATCTGGCGGATCTGCGCGGGATCGCCGCGCTCGCGAGCAACGACGTGCGCTTCTTGACGCGCTCCGAATTCGAGGCGCACGAAGCACGCGTCTGCATCCACGACGGCGCCTTGCTCGCCGATCCCAGCCGCTCGCGGCGCTACTCCGAGGAGCAATACCTCAAGTCGCCGTCCGAGATGGCGGAATTGTTCGCGGATGTGCCGGCGCTGCTTGCCAACACCGTCGAAGTCGCCAAGCGCTGCTCGCTCGAGATCAAGCTCGGCGCCTCGATGTTGCCCGCCTACCCCGTGCCCACGGGCAGCACTACCGAAGGATTCCTGCGCGACGAAGCGCACAGCGGTCTTGCCGCGCGGCTCGCGGCGACTCGGCTGCGGGACGCCGCCGCACGCATCCGGGCCGATTACGAGAGCCGGCTGGAACTCGAACTCGGCGTGATCTGCAGCATGGGTTTCGCGGGTTATTTCTTGATTGTCGCGGACTTCATCCGCTGGGCCCGCCAAAACGGCGTGCCCGTGGGACCCGGCCGCGGTTCCGGCGCGGGTTCTCTGGTCGCCTACGTGCTCGGCATCACCGACTTGGACCCGATCGAACATGATTTGCTGTTCGAGCGGTTCCTCAATCCGGAGCGCGTCTCGATGCCGGATTTCGACGTCGATTTCTGCATGGAAGGGCGCGACCGCGTGATCGAGTACGTGGCCGGCAAATACGGGCGCGAGCGGGTCTCGCAAATCATCACCTACGGAACGCTGGCCGCCAAGGCAGTGGTACGCGACGTCGGCCGGGTGCTCGGCCACAACTACGGCTACGTCGACAAGATCGCCAAGCTGATTCCCTTCGAGATCGGGATCACGCTCGACAAGGCGCTCGAGCAAGAAGAGGAACTCGCGCGCCTGGTTGCGGCCGACGCCGACGTGCGGGAACTGATCGACCTCGCCCGCAGTCTCGAGGGTCTCGCGCGCAACGCCGGTACGCACGCGGGCGGCGTCGTGATCGCGCCGTCGGTGCTCACCGATTTCACGCCGCTCTACTGCGAAGAGGGCGGAACGACGCCGGTCACGCAGTTCGACAAGGACGACGTCGAGGCTGCGGGCCTCGTCAAGTTCGACTTCCTGGGATTGCGCACGCTGACGATCATCGATTGGGCCGTGCGCGACATCAATGCGCAAAGGGCACTCGCCGGCGAGCCGCCGCTCGAGATCACGGCCCTGCCGATGGACGATGCGCCGACCTATCAGCTGCTCAAGAGTTGCCGCACGACGGCCGTGTTCCAGCTCGAATCGCGCGGTATGAAGGATCTGATTCGCCGCCTGCAGCCGGACCGATTCGGCGACATCGTTGCCCTCGTCGCCTTGTTCCGCCCGGGTCCGCTGCAGTCGGGCATGGTCGACGACTTCATCGCGCGCAAGCACGATACCAGCGGCTCGGCGATCGATTACCTGCATCCCGACTTGAAGCCCGTGTTGGCCGCCACGTATGGCGTCATCCTCTATCAGGAACAGGTCATGCAGATCGCCCAGATCCTCGCCGGCTACACCCTCGGCGGTGCCGACCTATTGCGCCGGGCCATGGGCAAGAAGAAGCCCGAGGAGATGGCCAAGCAACGTTCGGTGTTCGTGAACGGCGCCGTCGGCCGCGGCGTACGCGAGGCGCAGGCCACGGCCATTTTCGATCTGATGGAAAAATTCGCGGGCTACGGCTTCAACAAGTCGCACTCCGCGGCCTATGCCTTGCTGTCCTATCAGACGGCCTGGCTGAAGGCGCATTATCCGGCGGCATTCATGGCCGCGGTCCTCTCGTCCGACATGGACAAGACCGACAAGGTGGTCACGCTGATCGATGAATGCGCGAGCATGCAGCTCGAGGTGCGGCCGCCGGACGTCAACGAGTCCGTGTTTGCGTTCCAGGTCGCGGGCCCCATGAGCATCCGCTACGGACTAGGCGCGATCAAAGGCGTCGGCGCCTCGGCCGTCGAGGCGATCATCGCTGAGCGCAGCGCTTCGGGTCCTTTCGGCAGCCTTGCGGATCTGTGCAGACGGATCGATCTCGCCAAGGTCAACCGGCGCGTGCTCGAGGCCCTGATCCGCAGCGGCAGCCTCGATGTCTTCGGAGCCAACCGCGCTACTTTGAGCGCTGAGCTCGAGCGCGCCATGCAGCTCGGCGAACAAAACTCGCTTGCCGAGAGCACGGGCCAGGACGATTTGTTCGGCTTGGGCGCGGCCCAGAGCATCGTGCTCACGACGGCGGCGCCCGTTCCCGATTGGACCGAGGCGGTGCGTCTGGGCTACGAGCGTGAGACGCTGGGCTTGTTCCTGAGCGGGCATCCGATCACGCCCTACGAGCCGGACCTCAAGTTCCTCGTGAGCGCCCGCCTGGCCGACGTCGGCGGTCCGAAGCCCGCGCCCGCGCCCGAGGGCGGCCGCGCTTGGACGGGCGCCAAGCTCGCGACCGTCGCGGGCCTGGTGCTCGAGATTCGGCGCCGTCCGAACCGCGTGACCCTGATCCTCGACGATCGCAGCGGCCGGCTCGAGGTCAGCCTGTTCGAGGAATTGTTTCAGCAATATCGGGAGTTGATCGTCAAGGACGCGATCCTCGTGATCGACGGCAGCCTGCGTTTCGACGACTTCATCGAAGCCTGGCGCCTGCAGGCGAAATCCGTACTCCCCATCGACAAGGCGCGCGAGCGCTACGCGCGGCGCTTGTGGCTGCGCTGGCCGGCCGAATTCGACGGTGCGCAGGGCATGAATCGCTTCGAGGAGCTGCTGCAGCCGTACTTACGCGGGCCCTGCGGAGTGAGCGTCGCGGTGGCGCGTGCTAACTACACCGGCAAATTGAACTTGCCGGATGCATGGTCGGTGCGGCCCACCCGGGAGCTTCTCGACCGGCTCACCGCGCTGGTCGGGCGCGAGGGGTGGTATTTGGTGTATGGTCCGCGCAGCGACGTTCAGGGTGAGGAAACATCTTCATGGCGATGAGTTTTCTGGAATTCGAGCAGCCGATCGCGGAGCTCGAGGCGAAAATCGAGGAACTGAAGTTCTTAGGTAGCGATGCCAGCGTCAATATTTCTGAAGAAATCAAGCGCTTACAAGTCAAGAGTCGAGCGCTGACGACGAGTATTTTCGCCAACCTCTCACCTTGGCAGATCACCCAGCTCGCCCGCCATCCGCAGCGCCCCTACACGCTCGACTATGTGGCGATGATCTGCACCGACTGGCAGGAACTGCACGGCGATCGCATGTACAGCGACGATCTGGCGATCGTCGGGGGACTGGCGCGGATCGAGGGTATTCCCGTGATGCTGATCGGTCAGCAGAAAGGCCGCGACACGAAGGAGCGTGTGCGCCGCAACTATGGCATGCCCAAGCCAGAGGGTTACCGCAAAGCGCTGCGCCTGATGAAGATGGCGGAACGCTTCCGCATCCCGATCCTTACCTTGATCGACACGCCCGGTGCATACCCGGGGATCGGCTCCGAGGAGCGCGGGCAGAGCGAGGCCATCGCCCGCAATCTGTTCGAAATGTCGAGCCTCGCCGCCCCCGTGGTCTCCGTCGTGATCGGCGAGGGTGGCTCCGGCGGCGCACTCGCGATCGGTGTCTGCGACCGGCTCGTGATGTTGCAATTCAGCGTTTATTCGGTCATCTCGCCCGAGAGCTGCGCCTCGATTCTCTGGAAGAGCACCGACAAAAAAGAGCTCGCCGCCGATGCGATGGGCGGCACGGCCGAACGTCTGAAGAAACTCGGCCTGGTCGATGAAGTACTGAAGGAGCCGCACGGCGGTGCGCATCGCGATCCGCAAGCCATGGCCGCCACCGTCAAGGAAAGCATCCTCAAGCATCTGACCGAGCTGCGCAGTCTGCCGATCACGCAGCTGCTCGACGCGCGCCAGGCACGGCTGCGCTCCTTCGGAGTTTTCCGCAGCGGCTAGCAGCCCACCCCTGTGTCGGGTAGCGAACGGTCGGCGGACACGCGGTGCTGCAGACTCCGACCCGGTACGCAGTCACGGGTTGAAATTCATGTCGCTGGTGCAGTTTTTCGTCGCGATCGCCTTAGGTTTGGTCTTCTGCCTGTTGCCGGCCGGCATCTACGTGTTTGCCAGGTGTTTCACGGGACGGGGATGGACGTTCATGGATTATAATCGCGACCAACATCCCTAGGATCGTCGCTCGATGACTCCGGCGGCGGTCGCGTCTCGCTGAGGTCGACGATCGGGTACCATGCGCGGCACGGTATCGCTATGAACTACAGTTTATTCGGGCGCCTCCTGCCGCAACGCTGGCTGGAGCGCCTGACGCTCGCTTCGACGGACTTACTGCGTGATCGGGTCTACCGGCGCCTGTGGACGTCGATCTTGATCTCCTCGTTCGGCGGCCAGGTGACCTTGCTCGCCTTGCCGCTGACCGCGGCCGTGCTATTGCGCGCGACGCCGACCCAAATGGGCCAGCTGACGGCGACCGAGATCGCCCCCTTCGTCTTGTTCTCCCTGCCCACCGGCGTGTGGCTCGATCGTGTGCGCAAGCTGCCCGTGTACGTGGTCGGCGAGCTGACGATCGCCTGCACGGTGCTGACGGTACCGCTCGCCTGGTGGTTCGGATGGCTGTCGATCACCTGGCTTTATATCACCGCGTTCGTGATCGGTTCGGTGAACACGACCGCGGGCAGCGCCGCGCAAATCGT
>Ga0116231_10005544_pt1 | contig 24790 bp, 10 predicted proteins | sample S1TSphgellanicum_2_FD_89695 | JGI IMG/M metagenome (GOLD analysis project Ga0116231, IMG submission 89695) | Host-associated microbial communities from peat moss isolated from Minnesota, USA - S1T2_Fd - Sphagnum magellanicum MG | ecosystem: Host-associated > Plants > Peat moss > Unclassified... | reverse complement strand
GCTCGTCCTAGCACCAAAGGTGCTCCAACTATGCACTAACCACTTTGTGTGGGTTGTGTGCAGGCCCGTGTGAGTGAGTGAAGCTTGTCAACTCTTCTTAGTCCCATCCCGGAGCTCCAACACGCCCCTCTACCCCTCAAAGTGTTGTGAGCTAGGGAGCGTGCTCTGACTCCTCCTTTTTTCGTTGCTTTCTACTTGGGCTCACATTTGAGTCCTTTGAGGAGTTAGGAGTGTGTCACCTAACCCTTAGTAAGTTTCTGCCTTCAACAAAACAAACATTTTATGTGGAAGGGTTTTAAAAACTAAGGCACCTTACAAATGCCTTAACTCCTTTGAAACTGAATCATAGCTATCCCATTCAAAAGTCAAATTCTACTAGATCTTTACATGGGGTAAGGACCTTGAATAGGGTGTTTATGAGAATTTGGGTCCCTGGCTCAGCTCCTGCCATCTTAGTCCCCTCAAAACATTATCAATGTATGTGGTCCAAATGCCAACCCTTTTCTGGCCATATCTTGGATGGACGTCTGTCCATGTCTTTACCTAGATGTTGCTAGTCTTAGCCGGAGTGGCGGTCATCCGAGAGTTTAGCCAAATTTGGCTATAGACAAGATATGAAAATTAAAAAAGTTTAAGCATCCTTCACTATTTTGGCTACACGCTAGATCCAATAGAGAAATCTGACAATTTTTTAATAATAATAATAATAATTTAAGCATCCTTCACATTTTGGGCTACTTGCTAGAAACCAATAGAGAAATTTGATGATTTTTAATAATAATAATAATAATTTATGCATCTTTCATGTTTTTGGCTATTTGAAAACAAGAGAAAATAATGTTCCGTAAGGAAAATAAAATAGTGTAAGTACTGCACACACTCTTGCCGCAAATAGAGCTTGTAAGAAGCTCTGGCTTTTGGAATGGGCAGGACTCAAACTTACACTAAAAAGCTGTCAATGTTTTTGTGTTATTGATGTGAACTAGGATGAGGCTGTGCGAGGAGAGATATTTGGATAAGTTTGACCCACTTTCTATGGTCACACCACGAGGAGTCAGAGACTGATCCTAACAGGCAGGGCAACAAATACACCAAAAAAGGTATACATACACACACGGCACCAGTAGACAAAAGTTATGGAGAGGAAAGAAAACTATGGAAAGTTAGAAAGGAAGCTTTTATAGTAGCTAGTGAAATTTACATTGAACCACTTGCATCAAGGTCGCCTTTTGTATTTTGAAAGAATAGTGAAAGTTTTAAGGAAGAAAGAGACATAGGACAAGAAATTTTTGAAGCATTAAAACATGTTAGTATTGTGGGAGAAAGATTTGAAAAAACATTGTGAGGCTTTCAAATACAATTTTCACCTACTACACCTGCATTTGTCATAATTAGTGACTATGAGGAGGAAAAACAAGTCAAAAAGAAAGCTATATATGTAGAAAAAGAAGTTGAGCAACCTGTTAAAGTTGAAAAATTGGTGGATCTTTCATCAACATTGGTTGAAGGAATATTCTTTGACGTAGAAGTTGATTATCTTGACACATTTGTTATTATACCTACCAAGGCCCAGTCCAAATACATGATGAGGTGCAAAGGAAAGGAATAGGTGGAAGAAATAGTTCACTTGCTAAAGTGACTCGAAAGCAAGAACCTATTGAAGCAAAGGAAATTCAAAAAATGTTATAATGGACTTGGATGGGATCCAAAGAAAGACAATGGGCAGAAGTCGGTTTGGGTGGTTTATTTCCTGTTCATTAGACAATTCCATGACCAGATTTGTTGGAGGAGTTCTTGCACACTTGGGAGTCCACAAAAGATGGATGCATTCACACAGTTGTTTGTGGTGAAAAAATCATCATTAACTAAATGCTAATCGCTCAACAATTTGGCGTTAGTATTGAAGGAGTGGTTAATGCAATGAACATGTTGGTCAAAAAGGCTTAAGTTGCTTTTAAGAATATAGTTGGACTAGATGCATTTGTTAATAAAAAATAATGGAATGTCATTCGGATGAAATAGGAGTACCACACCAGGTTTGTTTCAATTCTACAAATCATTTACCAATGAGAAAGGTTAGCTTATTTTAGTAATTGCATTGCCATTACTCTAAATTTGGCAAACAAGGGGAAGAAGATCAACTGGTGCCCCATTATGTTGACATAAATGTTAGTATAATTGACCTAATGGACTGAACATTATAAGGAGATTGTAACAAAGTTAATAGCGCTCGATAGGAAGGCAATAACTTATTATTCTAGACCAGTTATAGAAGTATATTCAGGACACTAGTTTCCTTTGTCAGAGGAAAATACACCTTTTGACTTTTTAAAACCACAATCAATTTAGAAAAGAGAGAAGAAATACATTGTTGCGGAACAATTTAAAGAACCATTTCCTGAGGTTGTGACTACGGAACAATTCATTAGTGAGTGTTGATCAATTTATTTAGTTAACATATCGCCATGACCAATTTAATAATCACAATGGGTGAAGATACAAATTGAGTCGTCAACACTCATTAAAAGAAATCTTGTCCTTTGCAACTAATAAATTAATGACTAAATGTCTTAAATGATTAATAATTGACTATAGTAATAGGATATTACTTTAAATCCTAAGTGTAAAAACTTGTAGTCATATATTAATGGTGCATTTGACTAGTAGATGATGATGTGGTAATAAAAAGGATGATGTCATTTTTTCATTACAAGTTTTCATCCATATGGCATACAAGATTAATGACAAATGACGTGGATGTCCAAAATATCATATGAAAATTTGTCTAGGATAAAATTATTTCAAGTATAACAAAAGAATGACTATGCAAATGATGTGGACAAAATGATGTGTCATTACATACATTATGTGATCATAAAATTATTTACAATGAATAAAAAATGACTATTAGTATAAGTTCACACATAAGGAATTATGACATGTAAGGAATTGATTTCAATTAATATTATACATATAAGTAATATAAAATTTTTAATTATATTTTTCTTGAATATACTTGATATATGATGCATTTAAATATTTTATTGCGAGTAAATTAATTATTACACATTCAAATAAATTTTATTAATAAAAAAAATATTAAAAATATTTGTTTATATTATAATTTAAAAATCAGATAAAAATGTCAGATGTGTTAAACACATATATTATTTTTACATTAAATTTTCATCATCAATTTAAGTAAAAATTTATATATTATATGTATATAAATTATATTAAAATATATGTGTAAATTGAATAAAATTTAATTTAAGAAAATTATTCAATAATCAATATTAATTATTATTTTAAATTACAATTAAAATATGTAAATTAAATGTATAAAAAAACTTAATTTGATTAATTTATATATATAATAATTGATTTATGATCCATTTATAAATATTCTACATGGATAAATTTTATGCACTCATATGTTTAAATTAAAAGTTATTAATAAAATATGATATATTGGAAAAAAATTTGCATAATATAAATTCATAAATCAAATGAAGATTTAAAATATGAAAAATATATTTTATTTATTTTTGTACTACCCACAAAGGTTTTTCCATTTATAAATCATGTGTTTGATTTTTTTCCCCCAAAGAGTGGTCATTGAAATATTATTCAATAACAAAATTCAAAAAAATTCTTTTGAAATAATTCACATTTTTACACATATATAATAATTTGTGTACATTATTGAAGGAATTTTATGAATAAATTTTTAATTTTTTCATTTGAACAATTTATTAATAAGATATGAATCATCAAATTTGAAGTTATATGTAATGTTTAAATGAAATATGGTTTAAATAAAATAAACACTAGATTGTTTACACAACAAGCGGGGTGGTTTGGTGGTAAAGGAGTTCAATTCCATCCTTGGGGTCTAAAGATCAAATTTCGCAAATGACATTGTTGTAATCAACAATGGAATTTATAAGTTAGTATTGACCAAATATTCCATACCTAATTAGACTACTTAGGTTAGGTGCCTACCTAGGTAGATTAGGTGGTCTACTTAGCCATTCAAACTATTTTTAAACCTAATTTAAGTGGTGACATGTGTCAATAATTGATAGGATGAAAAATAATGGAAATAATTTATTATTATTATTTACATTATAAATTATTCTAATTTAAATAATAATAAAATTACACAATGATTATACTATGACTAATGATTTCAGATATGTCCTTTATGACTGATGAATGAAATGTGTCACATCATTGACACATCATTATGCCACATCATGTTTTAAACAACTATTGTCTTTAATGATTCATCTATAATGACTTTAAGACTATTAGTCATTTTAGTCTTTTATGACTGGAATACTAGTCATAAACTCAATCATATATTTGAAGATTTTTTCTAATGACCCAAAGATTGGTTGAATCTAGAACCAACTAATTCACCATTAGAGAAGAAACCTCACACTTGTTAATGAATCATGGTTATGGAAAGAGGCGATGAGGACATGGAAGTTAATGTTACTACGTAGCAAGACAATGAATTAATAAGGGTGGAAAGTGACTGGTTCATGGAGGATCGAAGTGAACCTGATTTTTGAATATGTACCAAATCAAGAGCCTTCACCTATTCAAGGAACTTTTGCTTTTATGTTCAAAATGAAAGTTTAAAATAGGTTACATTTTTCTTTGAGTAAGTAGCTTTAGTTGCCTAGACTTGGCTTTAGATAGTAAACAACTTAACTGATTTGAAAACCAAATACAATACTATTGAAAACTTGTTAGAAGACATTAACAACCAATACACGTTCATTGCCTAGAATTGGTTAGCCATAAACAAGCCTTGCAGAACAAAGATAAAAACCTAGCTTTTTAAATTATAGATAGAGAACAAGCATTTGGTTGCCAAAAGTGTTGAAGCTAAAAATGTAATCAACAAGGTTGAAGCTTTGTAACAAGAGTACAATGAACTAAACCATGTTCATTCAAAACCCGTAATGACCTAAAGGCCCTACAGATTGACCTTGACCAATTAACAAGGGACTATGGCAAGATGGAAACCATTAGTGTATAACAAGAATTTTTTTCGTTGTAGCTAAAGAATACCTATTTATAGCAGAGGGGACAATTGATGTAAGTCAAGATTGACATGGAGAATCATACCCATGAACTTCAAATACAAATTCAAGAATTGAAAGGCAAGTTGGAGACACTTCATCAAACACTAGGTAAAACTTTTCAAACTACATATATGGATAAGTAGTTGAAAGAGTTCAAGGAATTGCTTTTGGACAATGCTTTGCTTAAGGTACAAAACCAAACATTGGCCCATAAAACCTGAAATGGAAGGAATGGTGGCAAATTGTATAGGATATTACAGAGGAATAGATCCAAGACAGTTTGAAGATAGTTTATGCAAATGAAGAAGCTTACTTAAATGAACTGGTTGCATACCAATTACAATTTGAGGACTATACATATGATCAACTTACTGGCAAACTAGTTGAAGTACTTGTTGTTTTCCAAAAATATTCACTTGTGTAGGTAGTGACTATAACTACAAGTTTTCAGTGTGAACATGTTATTACCACTGAGGGACCATAGCCAATCCAAATAGGAAAAAGAATTGGCCATTGTTTCTTACACTTTGTCTTTGCCCATAGAACTTGTGGAAATACTTGTTGTAGTTGTTAATACTCATGTAAAAGGATTGGAAAAACCTATTACTAAAAAACCCATACCATTAGTCACACTAGAGATTGGGGTAGGTGCAAAGGTTATTTTGATTGACATTGTTACACATGCCTTTAAAGTTTTCAAGACTCCAAATACAATATTAAAGGACACACTTGACCATGATTTCAACTAGTCATTTTTGTTAAACTTGTTGATACCACATGTGAACAACCTGTTGATGATTTGACTATAAGAATTAAATAGGTAGTTCTAGGTGACTAATTTTGAGGATGAAATCTGGTTTTCAAAAGGGAGTAATGTTAACCCAATTTTTCAAATGTGTATATACTAACTGGTTGTTACCAATTGGTAATCGGTGAGACAATAATGTTGAAACTTAGTACAATTATTATTAAGTAACACGACTATAGATGAACTGGTCTGTTGAAATAACCAGTAACAGGTAATAGGTGTTAGGGTAACTAGTGGGTTGAGATAAATGGTATAAACCTGTATAGTAACCAGTTGAGTAATAGGTTAGTTTAAACTTGTGACCAATAGTTGTTGTAGTTTAAATTTAAGTTTTATCGTCTAGTGATTGTTAAATTTAAAGTAGTGTTACATTTGGTATAAATAGAAGGACGTGAGAATTGACATAAATATCTTTTTTGAACTTCTTGGAAAACTTTTGAACTTATTGGAGTTGTTTTCTTCTTTTAATTTGTAAGATCATTTCTTACTTGTATTTTTAGTCTATGAACAAGTTCATTTAGAACTTTGAAATTTTTACTTCTTTCAATTTGCTATGTAAAATAAAATATAATTTTGCTTTTGCATTTGGGAGAAAATAATCATATTTGAGTTCTTGACTTGAAGCAATTTGTTGATAAAATCTAAACCATAATTAGGAAGCTTAAAGACAAAAACTCCTAAATTTAAGAAGAATAGAAAAAACCCTTAATGATGTTTTAGGGATATAGTTGATAAGGAAGTGTAAGTTCAATCTCTATGTCTAAAATCTAAGTTTGATCTAAAGTACAATCTAAAATCTAATTGTACATGTGGTTTTGTGAAGTATGTGAATGATTATGTTATGCTTGGTTTCATATTTGATCAAAAAATTGTTGTGACTATTGTGTAGTTTATAGTTTAACATTTAGACTAGGGGATGAGAGAGGAAGAACAAAATGTTGGTACAAGCTAGAGTTTAGTGCCATAAGCATGTGCAAATTTTGAAATGAACCACCTTGTGATTTAGATTTGTGATTAGATTTGTTTTTGCTAATCTTGATGTTATGTCAAATTTAATTCACAACCCTAAATACATACCATAACCCGACCCACCTCCTTTTCAAAAACCTTAAACCACTAAACCCAATCCCCCACATGTATTGAGGAAAGCAACAAGAACCTTATTCAAAGGTTCTAGGAAGATGGATTCTTTAAAAATAACCTTACCTGGAGGTTCTACTAAAAAAAAGTGTATCTAGAAAAAAAAGAAAAAGTGATACTTGCACAACATTGCTCTCTACCTAGAACTTGCAACTCAAATTTTCTCCTTTAACACCCACCTTATCAGAAGGAGCCTTACCCAGAACTTGCAACTCAAAATCTTGCATTTTACACCCACCTCAATCAGATGGAGCTCTACCCAAAACTTGCAACTCAAAATCTTTTACACCCACCTTGATCTGATGGTGCTCTACCAAGAAATTGCAACTCAATTTTTTTGCATTTTACACCCACCTCAATCAGATGGAGCTCTACCAAGAAATTGCAACTCAGTTTTTTTGCACATTACACCCACCTTGATTAGCTCTATTGAAGCACCAAAGAACACTCCATGGACCACACAAGGAGCCCAACCACATTACATTTGCATGAGTGACTGACTTGGGGGAGACACAAAGGTTGGTTTCCTGATCCTTAACATGCACCACTGTGCTTTTGTTTCCTGGTTTCTGTTGCAGCCAGAGAAAACACAAAAACACAAGAGTGTCCACAGAGATAGTTTTCAGGTGTCAACTGTTCGGTGGCATGCCAGCTTGAGAGTTAGCCATATGTGCTTGCTGCTGCCACAAATTTTGCTGCATGGGTTGCTGCTGAGGAATGTAGGACTGCTGCTGTTGCTGTTGCTGTTGGTACAGCGATGGATCCATAGCCATTGTTGGTCTTGCAACCATCATAGCTGAGCCCATCATGGATGGAGAACCCATGGCTTGTTGGTGCTGTGGCAAAACTGAAGCAATGGGAGCACCCATAGTACCACCCTGTGCCAGACCTGGACCTTGTTGTGGCATATAATACACACCCTCATAACTCACAGGGCTACCACCAACAGGCATCATGATGCTGGTGCCACGATGCTGCATCATGCCTTGAAGTCCAACATCTTCCTTGTTGATGAGTTCGTCTCGAGGCACAATGTCCACCAAGAAATCAAAGATGTCAGTTCGGGTAATGGCAGCTGCAATGTCATTCTTCTGCAATGTGCGCCGCTTGTTCTCTTCAGTGTGGATCCATGAGCGCAACGTGAGCTCCAAGATGAACATCTCACATGCCTTGGCAAACAATACTGGTGCCTCTGCCGATATCATTCTCACATCCTCATCTGCCTTCATTATCTTCTTGATCCGTGCAAGTGGCAGTTGATGATTCTTGAAGTCATTCACCTGCCATCATCCAAAAATTATTCTACACATGTCAGAGATTCTTACACAGATTATTGCACACCAGACTCTTACATATATTCTTATGCATATGCTTATGAAGATTCTTATAAAGATTCTGCCTTGCACCAGGCTTCTCCCAAGGCAACAACAATCTCTTGGACCTTCCACCGAAAGGCAGCAGTAGTGCAAGAGATCAACAAGAGAACTACAATCCATGATGTACAACAATGGGGTTTGGTCTGTGTCTATCTTCTTCTTCGTCTGCTGCTGCTGCTTCATCTTGTTCTTCCTCTTTGAGTCTTACGAGGGAGGAGGAGGAGGAGAAGAAGAAAGAATTGGAGCAAGATTTGTGAAGTTGCAGAAGATTGGGGGGGGCATGAATTTGGAACAGACCTGCTCAATCTCACTCATTTGACCCTGCCAGAACATTTGAAGCTGCTGCTGTTGGTGTTGCTGGAGATGGTGATGGCTCAACTGCTGCTGCTGCTGCTGCTGCTGGGCTACAGTTGTGGGGTGATTCGCCTGTCCTTGCTGAGCTTGAGCTGGAGATCCTTCTGGAACTGATGATGCAATAGCCTGAGGTTGTTGATGGTATTGGGATTGCTGCATTCCCGGGTTCTGGGTATACTGCATTTCTGCTATCGCCTATAGGCTACTACTACTACTACACCTTGAGCTGGATGCAAAAACGAAGGAGAGAGAGCGAAGGAGGACTGGCGCTGCAAAAGTTCAAACAGACGAGGAGGGGAAGGTCCAAGACATGATATCAAATTCCGCCAAAACCAAAACAGAATTCGCACTTTTTGGGGGGAAAAGAAAACAGAAGGAAAACAAAGCGCTGCGAGGCTGAGGCAATTCGCAACTCCAAAGTGGCAACAGGAGATGGAATTGGAGAGCGATGGAATCTCTTCTGAGGTACGCACTGAGCGAGCGAGTGAGCGGAGGACGCCGTCGTCGCGGGCGTCGCGCGGACGGGCCGGGCCGGGCCGGGCCGGGCTGGGCCGGGCGGGCGGGCGAGCGAGCGGGGCGGCCTTATCCGAGTGCCAGAGTCTGGCACGTGTCTGTTTTCTATTCGTCTCTTTCTTTTTAATCCAATTTTCTATCTATCCTCCCAAATCCAAAAGACTTGGGTAAAACTAACTCATCTGTTGTTCTTTTACTTCTTCCCTTTGTTTTTCACTTTTCCTTTTAACCATTTGACTCCTCTCTTTCCCAAGTGTGTTTTCCCCTCAAGTTTTACTAAAGTCAAGTTTCTTTTCATTTCCTTTAAGCTGGATTCGCACCAAGGGATAGAATTGATAATTTTTTGTTCCATTTTATCCTTCCTTTCATTGGGGGTTAAACTAATTTAAAGTTTAAAGAATTTACTAATCCCTATGCTCTTCACACATACAAATCGTACAATTAGATTAATTTAATTCTAGATTGAGCAATTCAAAACAAGGTGAAAATTTAAATGACAAATCTCAATGACACCCAAATTATAGAGAGAGTATTTAAATATTTTGAAATCAAAGGGTTAATATATTAACTTCCTTATTCCACCCTAATTTCAACCCCTATCTTGAAAAATTCAAAATATTTGTTCCAAAGGATTTAAAATATTTCAAAGAATTTATTTTCTCTTTTAACCCCAATGACATGTCACTTGCCAACTCATTGTTTGGGTTATTTTATTCCTTTTGTTAGAATTGGAAAATAAATAGGTTTAATTTATTTTCATAGTTTATTCCACAAATCTAGCTTTAGAAGCATTGTGTTCATTTTAATAGTTTGTAGTTAGTTACATTGCCCCAATGACTTATTTGAAGGGTTGGGTTGTTATAGTTTTCACCATAGTTTTTAAGTTTTGTTTTAATCAACATCTTTTTTCTTGGAAGCCATAGTTTAGGTTGATGATAACACATTCTTTTTCAACAACAATTCAAATTGGCTTACAACCTTTTGTCATCCTTAGTGCATGGTTGTCTTCTACCAAAAATTGAACAATGTAAAATTGAACAAGTCAATCAATTTAAAGATTCCATTTCTTAGTGTTGGCATTATCGCACCCATGGTGGCCTTCTTCAACATCCTATTTGAAAAGATGCAATATGTTTCTTGAACTTACTTTCTTTCATGTTTTGGCATTAGCATAGGCACATAGTTTACAACTCAACTTATCTTTTCAATATTTTGTTTGGTTTTTGCAAAATTCCACATCATTTTGAACTTGATATAAAAAACTCTTCCATCTTTCAATCGCAAGAGTCCTCAAATGTGTGTGTACATAACCCATTGATCCAATGGGTGTCCACCTTTTGAAATGTGCTTATGACAATGAATGTATAAAAACACATGATGTAATGTGTCACCTAATATGCAAGACATTTTGCATCCATCATTCATGAGGTCAATTTTCACGTGAGATGAAAGCAATGACACATGTTTCTTTTAGCCACACTCAATTACTTTTTGACAATGTTATCCTTTCCAAGGATGGGGTTTACATTTTAATCAATGTTGTCTAATTGAATTAACATGCACAAACTTATTTTCCCCATCATGTTTTACATGAAGATTCACTGTTTTAGAAATAACACATGCAAAAGAAAAGAGTTATCATGACCAACATTCAATAAATCAATTCTTCCCTTTTGCAATTAAGGTTTTAAAATGTTGCATGAAGAAGCGAATGATTTTTTACATGATTACACCAATGCAACTTGGGTTATGAAAGGATTAAATGGTTTTCCACTTTCCACCTAGACTTCATTCTCTTTTGCCAACAAGTTTCCATGACTTTCAAAAAGTGCAAACATTTATGATTTTAAGTTGAGTAGAGATAGTGGGTTTAGACATCTCTCAAACTTCCTTCACCTTCCCAAATTCACTTCCCAATTCCAATGTTAACTTGCTATAAACAGTTCCTAATTGAATTAGGATCTTTGTTATTAGTCCCTTTTTTTTCAATATATGAGGTGTTAGAATTCAACTTGGATATAGGTCTTTTATTTTTGTTCTTTCATTTCTTCTCAATTTGACGAGTGTCTATTAATAAAGTTAGAAAGGGTTACATCATTGTTCTACTTTTATTCTCTTTTATAGTATTGTAGTTTTCATCATTACTATTGCATTTAAGAATTTAAAATTCCTCACATTTTATTTTACTTGGGCTCCATGCTACTATGCATTATTAATGATGATGATGATTTGATGGAAAAATGAATTGATTTTGTGAAAATTAAGTTCCATTTAAATGAAAATATTGAATGACATTGCATGCAATTTGAATTGAATTGAATTAGATTGAAATTCTTGAATTTAATGGAATTTGATATGATTTGAATTTATTTGAATTGAATTCCCATTCAACTAAAGTCAATTCAGTGAATGGATTAAGATTCAATTGAATTGAATTCAAATTCAATCAAAGAGAAATGGGGTGCAAATCGATGGAAAAAATATTGAAATTTTTGTGATAAGAAATGAAAAAGATTTAGGGTTTGAAAGTAGGAGGTTCTAATATAATGCATATTTTTCAAATTTTTTTTTTTGACATGCCCATTCTTTTTGGGGTTTTTTTTCATTGTTTAGTTGCTTTTAAAGGTCAAAAAGGAATTAAAAACCATTTGATTCACCCATAGCCATGGCATGACCATCATTAGACAAATACAATAAATGAAAAATTTATGAATAAGTGTTTAGTTACGAGCTTGAGTTCAATGATGGGCATGTTTACCCTAATACATTTTGGCAATATTGATGTGAATTGAATGTTCCCGAAACTCGAATAGAAAAATTTGAAACACATTTCAATTTTGACTTAAATTATTTGTCAAATGGTTTTGATTTGGGCTACATTATTAACATTATCCTTTGTTTTATTAAATAGGGTGTGTTTAAACAAGTGCCCACTTGAATTATTCAAGTTACCTTAAGAAAATCACTTTAATTCACCCCTAGTCATCAAAGGCTTTCCAGTGGTGACAATGATTGCATTTGACCCCTTGGATTGAAAAAATTAACTGTAATTAAAAAAAAACCAAACATATTATTTTTGTTGCTAATATGATTGTATATTTTATGTGTTGCACATTGTATGGACAACTAACTGTTTCACATATTGTAAAAGACCTAAACACCCCATTAAATAGGGTCAATTTGTGAATTTAAAATGTTGATTTTTGTGTCTTGAACACAACCAAATATATGGATAACTATTAAATTCAATTCGTTATGACTTTGCAATGTAAATTTTTAATTGCAAACTCCTGCAACATGTAGAAAAATGACCATAAATGTTACACATTGTTTCATCAAAATATTAACATTGAAGCATGGGACTTTCAATTACCATTAGATTATGACTTGTAATTGACATAATTTCTTGTTGACATATTAATTTTTTTCAAAAAAAGAGGTTCAATAGTCAAAATTTAATATTTAATATTTCAAGAATTGCACAAAATACAACTTTTAATTGTGTTCAATGGTTGGGACATGCATTGTTCAATTCTCCATAGGTAGGGAATTCAAAATTTCAAGTAATTTGACACATATTGGCCAATGTTTTTTTTTCTTGATTAGGCTTTTTGTAAATTATTTTGTACCAAACAATAGTCAAAGGTGGGGTAATAAGGTTTCATTTCAACCCAATTTCAATTTTGACTATAATGTATGATGATGTGACACCCAAGTGGGCATGAATTACTTTTTATTGTTTGTACAATTATTTTTAAGATCAAATAAATATTACTTAATTGAATGACACAAAAGTGAACATGTTATTGTGCATGTCAATGAAATTTAATTTAGTTTTTTCATATGGAAATTGATGTTGTAAATCAATTGATTTCCTTCAAAACTAAGGTTATTTATTCCTTACAAACAAAGTTGATATTTCGAGCCTTGGTTCATGACACATGTGTGAAGGAAATGTTGTTGTTTCATCCATTTATATTTGAAACATTCATGGTGTTGACCATAATTTGACATTAGTGTTGTATGTGTCCTTATGAGGTTCTTGTGGTGAAGCTTAATTGCTATGGAACAACCATATTCTACTGTAGTAAAAGTTTGTAAAGATAACATTATAAAATTTATGTAATTTATGGGTGTTTTTTCTTTTATGATGTAGATGTTATGAGTTCATAACGAAAAGAAGTATGTGTAAAAGTGAAAGGAATTAAAATGTAATCTATGTAATTTCTTGATTCCAAGACTAAATGGGTTTGTTGTAACATGTATTCAATTTGGTGTGTTGAATCGTAGTTAACCAATCTACATTATATGGTAGATTAGGCATTATATTAAAAAATGTTTCAACAAAATGTGGTTTTCCTATCATGGTTCATGTGTGAGATAAACTTTGTGGTTTCATTCATTACCATCTATGTAAAATATCTGTTGTTTAGAGCACCATACTTTATAAATTACAAATTGGTGGAACACCACATCACAATTTATGCCATGACTTGTGCCCAAAGTTGAACTGTGGTAACTAATTTATATAGGTGGGCCAAATGGAAACACAATCTTTTATGATTTTATTTTGGGATTACAAATTTCTTTTGGGGGTGAGGCCGAATGTTTTGGTTCATGGATGAATCAAAGTTGTTCATTGTAAAAAATATATAAACTATGGGATGCACCTAACAACTACCGAATAGAACCAACAATCTAGGTACTTATTACCTACCCATTTGGTTTTCAATATCTTGTTATTATTTATATCAATTTCAAATTTAATTTAAAATATATTAAATATTATATCCATAGTGGGTCAGGTAAAATAGGGAGATAGTTATTAACAGAAAAATGAGGTAGTTATTAGTAAAGGAATGAAGTAATTAAGCTTGAAAATGAAATAGACTTTTTTTCATATCCCTACTGGTAGGTTGGGTAAAGGAATAAGGTAGTTATTAAAAAATGACGTAGTTAAGTTGGAAAATGATGAAGTAGTTATGAGTTGTTTTTAAAATTGTCTTTGGAATTGTTTAGGGATGACCATATGACCAAAATAGTCATGTAAAAGTGATATGAATTTTTTTGCAAACCACCCCATATAAATTGATTCCTACATCATTAGAATTAAATAATTTTTTTCTGATTGAATTTTATTTTCCATTTGTGCCAAAAACAAAAAAAAAGCTCAAAAATTGATCTTCACAATTTTTTTTCATAAAGTATCATACTTCAACAATTTCTTAGATTAAAAATTGGGAGACAAAAGTCTTTTTGTGAACTTAAATTTTGGTATGATTTTCCAAACTATCCATATAAATTGTGGTGGTTTATGTTTAATATTGGGGTAGTTGCTCATTAGATTTTAAAGATGGACAATGAAAAAGGCACAACATTTGATAGAATCTACATATTTCCTTGATTGTTATGTGTGGTAGGGTGTAGATTTGTGTGTTTGAGGTTGTGAGAAGAAGAAATGGTGTTAGTAAAATGACACTTGTTACATGATTATGGATGATGATGTAGTTTTCTTCCATCCAATTTAGTCCATTTTGTTTGCATGAACTTTGTATAAATGGAAATAAAGATGTTATGAAGGTCTATGCTCTGAAATGCCTTGCCAAACTTTGCTACCAAGAGTTCATCTAGTTGTTGATGTTGCATGATTAACTTTCAAGATGCAACATATTTATATTAATTAAATTACCAATTTATATGCATATATTCAACTTAAAAATGCATAGTATGTTTATTGCTTTGACTATGCTATAATTTGCAATTGATTATAATAGCTACCAACAAAACCATTCTAGTGAATGATATCACAAACTACTAAAAAAAATCAACAATTTAAACTAGAAAATGATAAATTAAATATATATTTCAAATATATGTAACACCTATTATCTATTCATGAATTTTTTGTCAACATTTAAGGTACATTTATGTAAAAGAATTTTGGCATCATATTTGTGAATGTTTCAAAATTTTGTGTAAATCATTAACAAGGTTCAATGAAATGAAGTAGTTAAAACCATTATTTAATTTTTGGTTTGTAATTTCTATGTAAAACATTTATTTATGAAGGAAAATAGCTTGTTTATTTTATTTGTACTTTGAAGATCCATTGAACCAAGATGCTTCAGATTGTGTTTTTGGTTTCTTTGGAAAGCTCTCAAGGAAGAGGGGTGCATTGATTTGGTTTTATGATGCACAACAACACATGTTGGGTTTTACAACTTACTTTTATAACTACATACTAATCAAGAAGGACATATGCAACTAGTGACTAATGAGTTGTTAAACTTATGTTATTTCACCCATTCAATTACAAGGGACATTTAGTTGCAAAGCCTAATCATTTTAACGACTAGGATTTTAAAAATTTCTTGTAATAATGAAATTCCATATCATCATTAACTTTGGTATGATGTGTAAAGTGCATACCATCTCAACTTAGTTGTTTTATTCAACTAAGTGTTATAAACAACGTTTTGATAGATGGATGACATGTGTCAAAAATCTATAAACATGTTATGAATCACTACACATGACTAAAAATCAATCTAATTTAACCCATGTAGTTAGCATAGCCAGAAGTTAACTTAATTTAACCTAGCTTAATTCATTTAATTAAAAGGCAACCTAACTTAAGTGAAGTATGCTAGGCAACCAAGGTTATTTAACTTAGGTTAGGTGGGCTAGATTAAAAACAAATGTTGGGCTCTTAGCCCAAGAAACCTATACTAAGCTACCTAACCTAAGTTAAGTGACCTAGGTATCATAGGTTGCAAGAATGAGAACTTGAACCCTTCACTTTCTATTTGGGGTTCAAGTTTTCATCCATTGTGCTACCACATTTTTTTGTATTAGTTATATTTAATACAAATTTATAAAGTTCAAAATTTTTAGCCTTGGATTAATCTTGACCACCCTAGGATGTTGACTTAAATCAACTTACCTACTACTTACCAACCTAGCTTAAACCTAAACCTCTCTAGGTTGACTTAAGATGACTAGTTTGTCTCTATACTACTTATTAACATAACCTAAGTTAACCTAGACATTCTTAAGCTAAAAAGATGAACCTAAGATAATTATGTCGCATCTAATCACATAAACTTGAGTTGGCTACAAACTTGATAAAATATTTTGTAATGAGGCTATTTAAATTGATTTGACAAAAACTTAAAACTAGGAACTTAGGCAAGCGTACCTAAGTTAACCTATTAGTAAGGTAACCTATTTTAAGTATATTTAAACATATATTAGATGTAATAAATTACTTATGTTTAGTTAAGTAACTTGCAAAGTAGTGTATATTAAGAAGTAGGTTTTTATAATGGCTTACATACATAGGTTAACTTAATAAGTATGTTAACTTAAGTTCTAGTGTGTTAAGTAGTTAAAAAGTTTAGGAGTTATATGTCACCTTTTTCAAAATGATTATTAATATTATAGTCATAATTATTATAAACTAACAATAAATTGTTTAATACACATGCATGTGAATTCATGACTTCAAAAACCCTCATGGCACACAAAAACTTATGGTGTAAAAAAAAATCATGGATTGCCATGAAAATTTATGACACCTTATTGTTAAACGACATGCTATGTCATCATCACATGGAAGATTGAATCATTATTAATCACAAAGGACAATAATATTTTCAACTAGCTAATAAATAAAATTAATTCATCAAATCAATGACATGAATCATAATGTTGATAAATAGAACCACATCATCTTGTTGGCATATAACATGCCATGTCATCATCATGGGAGATTGAGTCATTATTAATCGTAAAGGTGGATGGTTCTTGCAACTAACTAATTAATGAACACAAATTTTAAAATAATATGATAATTTACCAAAAAAACCAACAAGTTGTCATATTGACTATAGTTGCAAAACCATGATGCCATGTGCCATGTTGATGTCTTTTGCCATTACTTAATGATTATTATGACTAAGTGGTTATAAATGTAGTTGAAAAAAACAATAGTCAATTTTGTGTTTGATTCAAAAGACAAAATTTGTTGTAATGAGGATAAAGTTTTTGGACTTGCATTTTGATGCAAATAATTACATTAAAGGATTGAACATCACTTTTAACATAGTGACCGATTGATAAATGTTTCATTTTATTCAGAGTAGTATATGAGTTATCATGTTGACTAATAGCAAAATATTTTGTTATAACAACCCCAAAACATGTCTTTTACGATTATTCCTATTATGCTTATGTGATGGATTTGTTTGAGCTGCAATAAGCTTTTACATGTAAAGTAAATCCTTTCTTGAAATCTTTGCCACTTCAAAAGATTTAGTAAAATTTTGATTTGTGAATCATGTCAAAATAATGTTTAATCTTGGGCAAGGGAACTCATGTTACTACTATCTTCATCCCCGTGCCTTGATAAATTTTATTGAATTTAAATTGAAAATTGGATTTCATTTTTTTTCAAATGATTAAGTAATATAGATAAAAAGATGGCTTCAAATTAATTTCAATTAAAGATAGTAGGAGCAAGCTTGAAAAGTGGTTCAAATGTTTGTGAGGTGAATTTCCTTGTAAACAAATAACTAGTGTATTTTGTCTTCTTTTAACCCTCTTATCAATTTTTCATAATCATTTCAAGTTCCCATAGGAAAGGATGTGCTTCATGACCATGTTTTGAGAAAAATAGATATGTCAAGGTTTGATTTGCTAGCTTTGACACTTTCAATATCTTGAACATGCTTGTGTATGTAACTATGTTCACAATTGCAAAGGATCGATGTCTTTGAACTTGGGGTAATATGTCTTGTTGGATATGACATCCAATTGCTAGTTCTCGCAACATTTCAAACCATTGGCTTTCTTTCCTCCATTGTTTCAAGGATGGCGCCAATCTCTTGAAGTGTGAAAGTCCATGATATTTTCCTTGTCCACCTCAACCAACATTGTCAAAGCTATTGACAAAGCTATGTTATGATTTGGCGATGTATTAGTAAGCTCAAGAGAAATTGGAGATGGGTACATACAAGATTTTGAATGGAACATGAATCTCTCATTGTTTGGATCAAGGAGATCATTGGAATGGAGTTGCCTCTTGACATCAAACACATTGATTTCACCCCTTGCACTACCTACAACATTCAATTCAAAGAATCACAACAAATGAATGTTTTCACAAGACTTACATTCACAAGTCCTTTACAAGCTTTTCTTTCACAATCAAGATATAATTATCTTCATAGGGGACTCATACCGATGAAATCAACAAGTTCAACAATTTCAAGGAGTTTGATTGAAGTTCACACTTCAAATCAAGCTTGCAAATTATCAATTTCCACTTCAAACCAGCTTGCAAATTGATTTTTACCTGAAACCAAGCTTGCAAAATTTTCAAATTTCCATTTCAAATCTAGCTTTGCAAATCAAATTCCACTTCATATCAAGCTTGCAAAATCCCCATCTATGAATTTAAGAAGGAGGAGGAGGAGGAGGAGGAGCACTAGGAGTACTTGAAGGAGAAGACTGAAAACTTGAGAAATTTGATGTTCACCTTGCTTGGTATGTTGTGGCAGAAGAAGACAGAAGAATCCAAAGAGGCATTGGGGAAGTTGTAATTCGGATGCACATGAACATGAATAGAGTACATCTTGCAGTCATGTCCCTTGAAATACAACTCCCAAAGAGATTGCAGAGGCAAAGCACCCTGCATCAAGAACAAAAAAGCTAACTTGCCAGCCCTGATTCTTCTTCTGGAACTAAACTTCTGCACTGTAGAACTTTGTTGCAGTTGTGGGTTGCAGCTTCATGTCTTGGAGCTGCTGCATTGATGCAGCCTTGTGCAGAAGCTCCTCATCTTCCATGTTATGATACGAGAAGCTCCTGGATTTCATCTTTTCACGGAGCCTCACTGGCAGAGAAGAAGAATTCAACACATGAGTTTCCTCTTCTCCAAGGTAGGCGGCGTGGGTTTGAGTAGCAATGAAAACTCCCAAACGACCAGATCCAGGCCCCAGTAATAGAGCGAAGGACAGGAATTCTAATATAGTTATGACATGCAGCACGGGTGGTGCAGGAGCTGCACAATGTCCTGAGATTAGAAAATTCTTGTGGAGTTTGGACATGATTTCTTTTCTGCTACACGAGACTCGGACGCATCATGTGCTTCTCTTTTCATGCCTCGTTTCGATCAGTCGTCATGATCTTATAAACTTCTGCTGTGAATATATATATTATTACGCTCCAACTTTGTCTTCTTCTTCTTCTTCTTCGTCTCATGAACAGCTACAAATTACCAAGCTTGTACTATGTAGATGCAACTCGTGGGAAAGTTGTCTAACGTTACCTCCAAGAATATTAGACTAAAAACGCAAGTAACAGGCAATTGTGCAACATGTAAGGAGTTTTGCAACAATCCTTCCCATGGAGCTTCACATGGAGAGTTCAATTATGTTATCTAGAAGGGTACTGTGAACCAATGTCAAAGAGGAAGCTTGTAATGTTTCCCTGGTTGGAAAGCGCCTACTGGGGGAAACAAATTTTCCCTTTGACAGTGGTTCTAAGAGGGGATTACTAACAGGGATAACTCAGGAAAGCTCTTGTCATCGTGAAGCTTTCCACATTGCACACATGGAAAACTCCTTGTGATGGATTGAATCTAGCTAGGGTAGCTGTGAACTCAGCCGCTGATGTCGACAAAAGAATAACTTGAGTTCAGGACTGCACACCTCTAGCTATGTTCACCTCAGAAAAGTTCAGCTTGAAGAAGAATCACCAGCTCTAATTGTTCTTGAGGGGAGATTCATGAGAGTGCACGCTTGATCATGAGTTAGTAGTCTCTTTCGCTCTAAGCTAATTTTCTCTTGATGTTTTGCAATAACATTTGTCCCTTTTTTTCATAAGAACATTTGTTCCCAGAGTTCCTAACATGATCAATTGATTAATTAATATGTTCAAAGCACTTGCAGCTTTCCAATGTAAAGTGACGGTTCCTTCAGCAAGGAGGAAACAAGGCCCTATGTTACAGCACACTTTGTGATCACAACAGTCTAATGGAAAGAGACCCTTAGTCCAGCACACTCCGCGCCTTCCAGCATCGAAGTGAAGAAGTAGAAGAGCCAAAGAACTTCCCATCACGTTTTGCACGCTTTTCGTCGCCACATTGATTGCTTCAAGAAGCATAGAAAGCACAGAACAGAAAGCACAAAAAGCTGTTGCTGCACCTCCCAGCTCCTTCGTGCTTGGACTCTAGTGTTGTTTAATTCCGTGTCGCGTCGATTGTGCTTCTGCTGCAGCTTCTACAACTACCACTAGTTAGCGCATTTCCGCGACCATGCGCGACCTTCCCGGCTTCCTCCACACAGCTCAATGTACTGTACTAGCCCCTGTACCTGTAGCGCTCTCTATCTCCTGAGATCGCTCTCTCGCACCTTCGCTCGAATTCCAAAATCCGCGCACGCAACGCCCGGTGCGATGGTCGCGTTCGGCGGCGGCCCCACAGTGACAGCTGCAAAGCACAAAACAGCCACCGCCAAAAAGCAAATGATTAGTGCCTAATTAAACCCTAAATCCTTTAATGATACTCAATTAGTAATGGGATGATAATTAACTCCTGAAAGATAATCCTGGCTTCACATGTAAGATTTTTTTTTTTTTTTTAAAAATACATAAAACCATGTTTTCTTGTTTTTGTTTTCTTTTAGGTGGGGGTTTTGGGGGGACTTCATTATAATCCTAATATCAAATACAACTAAGTTTGAAATAAAAATTGACATTTTTATTTTGTTTTTGGTAAGAGAAAACAATGAGAAAAAGGAAGAGATGGGATTTAAGGATTTTTATTTTTATTTTTATGTTTGCATACACATATATTCATATATAAATTGATTTCCTTTTGGACTTTCTTTGTGGGTGTCCAAGTCACTAAAATACTTGAAGTGAGGTAGTGGGCCTTAACATGATGTTTTTCTTTTCTCCTCTCATATCTTGTGCCCTTTGATTTCACTCTTGTTGCATGGGCTTGGTGGGCAATGTGAAATCACTTCAGTTTTGCTGATTAGTATAGTTTGACTCTTTGAGAGCTAACCCAGCTTTCCTCGGTTTTCTGATTCTTGCCAAAATGTATTTTGTCAACCAAAAGAAAACTACATAGTCTTTCTAGCAAAATAATTTTATTCCAAACTGTAAAATCTTGTAGAATTTTTTTTGTGAAAAATTTGGTTTGTTACCTAATCAAAAAATCATATTATGGCTAGGTTTAAGAATAAAAAACATTTTGATTTGGAAGGTTTAAAGGCTCCCTCGCTTTGCAAAGATTGGGCCTTTTTCGATTCAGTAAAAAGTATATGAATGAAAGATAACTGCGTTTATAACCGAAGTTTGTTCAAAAACTTTACCCATTAAACATGTTTTCATGAGTGCAAAAACAAGATTCATTCGTGGTTCTCAATAACAAAATTGCATTGCCTCAAAATAAATCTTGTGCATCTTTTCATTTTTCAGAAACAAAAAAAGGTTGAGGTTGGTTGATAAAGAACCAGTCTTTCAATAGCAATTAGGTCTAAAAATATTATCTTGTAAGGGGAAATAAAATCAAAACTAGCTTTCATTTCAAAATTGAAGGGTTTGTTTGGTTTTAGTTTTAAACAATTAATGTCATTTGTTGTGGCATGAGCTTTTTGTTCATGCCTCGTTTCACATTCATGTCATGATTTAATTAAAATATTGTTGACTGTCTAACTTTCATTCAAAATTGAAAGATGGCTTGGTTTTAGGTTCAAAAAAATTTGTTCAACTTTTGTTCATGCCTTGTTTCACATTCATGTCTGGATTCAGTGATTACAAAGTTATCGTATTATATGATGGCATTCCATACCCTCTCCCCGAGCAATAAGTTCTTTTAAAATAATAATAGTTCAATGACTTTTGAACCTACCCACGTACATATACTAAACCATATGTAATTCTCAAATGCTCAATATTCATGTTCATACACAAGGATCGTTACAACATTTTGGTTATTATTAATGCAACTAAGCCTCATACCTATTCCAAACGAATATGTACATATACCATGGTTAAACTAATTTAGGGTCTCAAAGTTCAACATTTCTTTAGGTTTACTATGGCCACTAAGAAGCCTCACTCACCAAGTAAAGGTGCTAGTGCAGGTGCTGGTTCACCTTTGTCCCATTCGTCGAAGTATCATTTACAAGCCATTTGAGGCATAAGGTAATGCCCTTGGATTGGGGTGTTACACATTGTAAAGTTTAAGTGAGTTTTTTCAAAACAAGGAAAGCTTTTCAAAACAAGGTTCCTTTGAAAATTTCAAAATGTTCACCCACTTTGTGCAGGAACTATTAGATTACATAACAAGGCCTCCATTATCACTTTTAAAAAATAGATAGGTCATTACGATTGTTGTTGGATTAGTGTTGGGTGGGTATCAACTCTTTTTTTCTTAATTGACTGTTTCAGTTTTTATTTATTTATTTATTTATTTTTATTTTATTTTTTTCACATATTTTTTTTCATTAAAAAATATCCTTCCTAATTTATTTGTTTATTCCTATTTGCAAAACCAATTTTTTCACAATTAGTTTTTATTTCATTCATATTAGTCAATTATATTTTTAAAAAATTTATAAATATTTTAAGTAAGTTTTCCAACACAAGAATTGAATGTTTCATCACAAGTTTTGTAATATATCAGATGAATATTAAATTATTATTTTTGAAATATTTGAATGGCCAAGGCAAGAATTATTACATGCAATTTGTAAGAAAATCTAGTTTTTTTCAATTAATCTTGCTCAAATGAATCTTTAAAATTCTTAAATTCATCTTGTAATTCTAGGTCAGATTTTAACAATCCTACTAAAGTAAAAAGGACTTTGCAGCTAGTTGTCGTATCATTAGGGCAATTTTCATTCACAAATACTAACTTCTGAAAATTGTTTGCTTGAAGTCAACATTTTCTTAAATTAATTTGGATGCTACGAGGTGAAAAGATTTTTTAAATTTCAATTTGAAGACCAATAATCCTCAATATTTGTCAAATAAAAAAGACAACAATTGGGAACATGGTTTTGTATTTCCTCCACCACTCCAAAGGGCACTTGACATCTCTTGTATCCACCTAATATTTTCAAAATATCAAAAATTCCCAAGTGACAAGCTCTTGACCTTTTTTTTGGGTTGTAATTTGCTTTTCATTTGAACTTTTCATGTTGTTAATCGTTTATTCATCAATTTAATTTGCAATTAATTGATGTTCTACATCCACACATGTTTTTTCCATGTAGGTATACCATTACTTTTGAAGTCTAAAACTAGACATTTTTTCAATGTCATTCCCTAGTTCAAAATTGTAAAACCAACTTGCTTGTATAATAAACAACATGTAACACATGATTTATAGCACCTTCACATCAACTTTTCATTCATCATTGACTTAAAAAATGACCAAATCAAATAATTTATACCATGAAGCCTCCACTTAACCTTTTGTTCATGCAATCTTTTCAAAATTAACTTCTATGAATCATGTTTTAATTGGGAACATGGCAATGGTTGAAGACCTTTCCAACCTTTCAACTTCATTCATTTCATCCATTGCAATGTTAGTGGTCATTTTCATTCATCAACATGTCATTTGAAAAAAATATTTTCATCTTTTGCACAATGTGTTATTGGATTAGGGTCGAGAAAGTCCCAAAAAAAGAAAACATTTCCAATTTAGATTTTTTTTTGGTGTGTTTTGATTTACTATTATTATTATTATTATTATTATTTTTAAATGTACATATGCAAACAAGGGGAGGAACATTTGAAAACATTTACAAGTATGATGTCTATTAATCCTTAATGTATAATCATTCATTGTTATAATCATGCATATTAATAGAAGAAATATGTCAATGAAGGTATATGCAAGTGAAAAATTAACATATATGTTCATAAATATTTCATTTGTTTTACTTTAAACCACTAATTTGCATCAAAATAGATTGTCTTTCAAAAATGAAACACAACACAAATATAAACAAAACACATGTAAAACACAAGAAGAAACCAAAACCAAACAAAAAATAAAAAAAAGAAAACATACAAACTAAAAACATATAACAAAACCAAAACCCAAAAAGTAGACAAACAAATGTGGAAAAATAAAATGCGCAAGGTTGTTAGTTTTAAAGGTGCATCCCAATTGAAGATCCTTAAGCACCACCTACACCCACAACTTGCACAAAGGCAAGAAATGTGGGTGATATGTTGACCACCAAAAAGGGGGGTGTGGAGGGCATAGAAGGGAAACACAAAATACAACACAACTTTTGACTTGCACATATTAGTAATGCATGAATAGGAAAAACAATGATTCAAATAACACATGAGTAACAAGGAAATGATGCAACCTTGAAAAGCTCTATTGATAGACACACTATAGATTAGGAAAATGTACAAAGGGATAATAAAAAGAAAAAGGGAGAATTTACAAGATGTCAAAACCTATC